>Ga0209611_10008688_pt1 | contig 15719 bp, 8 predicted proteins | sample S1TSphgellanicum_3_FD_187693 | JGI IMG/M metagenome (GOLD analysis project Ga0209611, IMG submission 187693) | Host-associated microbial communities from peat moss isolated from Minnesota, USA - S1T2_Fc - Sphagnum magellanicum MG (SPAdes) (version 2) | ecosystem: Host-associated > Plants > Peat...
CCTCCAAAAGAGTACTAATTAGGTAACATACTCTCTCAGAAATCTGTGAAAAAAAATTTGAGAATTTTGGTTCTCTTGCAATTTTGTTCTTACAAAGACTTATAACAAACATGAGTTTTTAAAAAATTTGTTAGTTCAAATTTAGTTGTTTTCTTGATTAGGTTTTTTATTTATTTATTTATTTATTTTAAAATTATAAATACCTCTTAAGAAACAATTCCAATGACAATGGTACATCGGAGTCAATTTAAAGGAGTAGCTTGAGATTTTATTGATGGTCATCCTTTTTTTTTTCTTTAAAAGATAGTTTCAAAAGACAATTCAATGTTGAAATCTTTTCATATTTGCCTTTTCATGTCATCAATTCTCTCAATCATCTCATCTAAAATTATACTAATATTTTGACCTTATTAAAATTTGATTGTCACTCGTAGTAGTGTGGAGTAACATGAAGCCCAAATTGATAGCATATATATATATATATATATATATACACGTAAAGCACTTAGAGAAATTTTTTAACTATATTTCAAAAACACCTTGTATCCATGAATATCTTTCTCAAAGAAAATGAAGGATAACGATATGCATAAGACGTAGTGTTGGGCACGGATATTGATGAAACCTCGGTATATAGCAATGTTGGTTGGTTGCCCAATTCTAAGGGACATTTTAATTTTGGTTCTTATCATTTTTGAAAGGATTGATCTTAATTTGGCTCTAAATTTTTTTTCTTTTTTAACATGGGATCAAGTTTTAGTTCCAATCTTTTAATTAGGGCACTAGTTCTACTTCTTTTTTTGTTTTTAAGTTAGATTGGTTTTGGTTATTGGTTAAATAACTCCTAGTTTTGGTAACCTCCAGTTCCAATTCTAACATCAAAAATATCAAAATGGACAATGCAAAAATAAATATAAATAAATAAAAACTTGAACTTTCATTCTAAGAAAAAAAAAAATATTTCAAATGTGTTATGTTGGTTTCTCAATTCAGTTGCGATTAGTTTAATGTTAAGTTGGTTTAGCCTAATTAATATGGTTTAATGTTGATTAGCAAGGAACCAATTTTGGTGTGAACAAGTTTTATTTATTTTATTGATGGGATCAAAACCCCTTTGTTGTGAATCACAAATCACTTTTTACAATTTGAGATTTTAACATCTTGCTTTTGATTTTTTCTACAATTATTGTGTGTTTATGCGAGTTGAATTTTTATGAGCATTATGTTTTGTTCTTGGATTCTTGCGCGTTACACGTGAATACATCTTTTTGAATCACCAAAAGTGTTATTTAATTTTGTGATGTGTTTCAACTATATTCAATTTTGTAAGCATTGGGGCTTGTAATTTGTGTTTTGCACTAGAACTTTTGTTTGGACACTAAATGGTAGAGTATTGTTTTCCATTTTGATTTGTGTTCATATCACTTTGTAAAGATTTGAACCCTAGTGGGGCTTATGTATCTAGAATGTGAAAGGAAGTGTTTTATTTGTTAAAAAAAAAGAAGAAAAGTTTGTAAGAGGCAAGCAAGGAAAAGGACCCTCCCACCATGATTAACAACCCCATCTCCTTTTCATTTAAATTTTTTCTCTCTTTTTCTTTCCTTTTTTTTCTCTCTCTATGTTGTCATTGGAAGCACAATAATCACAACACCAAGAGCTACAAAGGAAATGGATAAATGCCATTGTTGTACACTACATGTTGCACATTGCAAAGGTTGTCAGCATCATGATGTTGTGTGACAACAACATAACCACAATTACACATAGGGAGGCAAAAGGAGGGGGCGGGGAAGGGGGGTTGGGATAGTGAGGCACCATTGTCATTCACCATAGAAACTATTTAAACCTTTGAGGTTTGGGAAAGGTTCAACATGTTTGGGAGGTTTGGGAGGTTCTAAAAAAAGGTGTCCATGGGGTCCAATTTGAACCTCCTTTTATTTTATTTTATTTTAATAATTTATTGGACCTAGAAATCATGTTCAAGTCAAATTCAAAACAAGTTTGAACCTACCACATGTTAAATCACAGAGCTCATTTGTGACTTTTGACCAAACGTTGATGAACAACTCCAAACTTAGTGGGTTGTTCACTAAGGAATAGCCCCCCCCCCACCAACACCTTGTCACATTTCCATGTTAATTATTAAAAACAATGAATACCATGTCAACCTTGTGTTGTTTGATCATGAACAACCATGAAACCTTTGATTGTTCTCACCTTTGAATGAATGTTCATCAACGAATAACTTTCTTTGTCAACTTTTCACCAACAAACATGTTAGCCTAGCCCTATTGCTCACTAGTGAACAACTTCCTCCAAGACCTTTTTTTTCCCAAGGGACATGTGGCATGTTCAAATTGGGGTCAAACATGTCCCCTCCCAAACCTCAAGTTCAAAAAATTTGAAAAAAAGTTGAAAAATGAGGAATATTTTTAATAAAATACGTGTGGTGGGTTTGGATTGGGTGAAAACCTAATTTTTTTAATTTGGTAAATTTTTTTAATGGAAAATAAAAAGGGACCTAAATTGGACCATTTAGATGTTTTTATCCCAAACCTCCCCTAAACCTTCTTTTTTTACAATTTACACACGGCAAATTCAAATTAATGCTTTTGGATTGCTCCACCTTAAGCTTCCCAAAAAAATGAAAAATAAGCTTCAACTTTTTCAAAAAGAAAAAAATTTGTAATCCCCAAAATTGAAATCAGATTTTAAAAAGAATTGAGTTGATTCTAGTTCTCAAATGAATTTGGAATCAAACCATGGGCCCATTTCCAATTACCTTTAATGCCATAATTAAAGGTAGTTCTAAATGAATATGGTTCATTTGACTAAATGTCAAATCATAATGATCAATTTGAATAAACCCTTTCCATTCAATATGGCCAATTTGACTAAACCATGGCCATTTTTATGAACATTTGTCCATTTTAATCAGATATTTGACTTGACACTTGGTTAAAAAGGTCATTTTAATAAAATGTATTAATAAAATGTACATGTGTTTTTCATGACCCAAACCTTTAATCAGAATGGACATACCTTTTGGTCAATGTGGACACTATGGTCAAGTTGATTTTTTGAAAAATCGTGTTTTCTTATAATGAAATGAAAACCTTTAATAAAATATTAAGTTTTAAAACTTTTACTACCATTAAGGTGTTGCAGATACATTTAAGATCCCATTAAAAACGAATAATTTCATTAAGTTAAATAAAATGCACATTATTAAAGACCCTAAACCTAAACCCTAAACCCTATTATTTCGTTGAAATGCAATGAAAAGGGCACACCTTTTTCACTTTGGTTCTTGGGACAATGTGGAGCTTATTTTTCCTAAATGACATCACATGTAAACAATAGACAATTCTTCACTTATTGGTGATAAAACCTTAACACATCTTTCAAATTAGATTAAACGTTGTTAATGTTTACTCCTTTGTGCTCCCTTGGAATATGTAATTTGATTGTTTCACCAAAGCATCGTCTTGGTAAATTGAACCCCATCGATTGTATCCTAAAATTGAAAGCACTATTTGGTTACAACTATATTTAGGACAATTTTTTTCCTAATCAACAAGCTAGGCAAAAGGTTTATTTGTTCAAGGTGTTCATTGATGGAACTACGTCCAAATTTGATTTGGTTCGACAAATGCAACCAAATGATAATCTACAAAATGCGTGGATGATGTTTAATCATGTAACACGTGTTCAAGGATGGATGACCATGGCTTGTCACATTTATGATTTAATAATCTATTGTAAGATCACAACGATTATGGTTTGTGACATGTAATCCGAGGACACGAAAACTCAATGCATTTTATGGAAAAAATTGAACACAATTGTTGATAAGAAAGAGTTGGGTTCGCCTGTTTTCAAGGGGTTCATGGTGGATAGTGCATAAGCAAATTGGAATGTTGTTTGAATTATTTATGGGATTAGAAGTCCTACAGTCAAGATGGTTGACAAATAATGAATGTCTTTTTTCCATTGGATTCAATCTTTTGATAGACACACCAAGCAGCTAATCACACCAAAGTTCCATGATCAACACAAAGTCCTCTATTATGAGTACAAAAAAGCCACATCTTTGGAGGAAGCTAAACTTTGATATGTTACCATTTGGTTTTGATGGTATTCGTTAGGAATTGCCAACGAAGGTGCCATTCATGATCTCAACAACAAGGTTGTCAAAACCAACGTGACATGGCCATTTTGTGTTGAGTGTCATGTTAACGTCCATTTTGACATGTTCATTGCATCCATTAAAACAAACCCAAGATTTTTTTCTTTTCACTTAAGCAACCTTCGTTACTAATGGCGACCGAAAACAGATTTCAGTCGCTAGACCTGTGATGACCAAAAACGGATTTTAGTCGCTAATACTTTTTGCTCGCCATAGAATGGGGGCGTGTGATATGTTTTTAGAAAGAACTCAACGAACGTTTTCCAAAAACATATGACATGCCCCCCTTTCCTGGCGATCGAAAAAATTCGATTGTCATAAGATGTTGGGGGTGTGTTGGATGGCAACCAATTTTTTTAGGTCGCCATCCCACACACCCCCACCAACAAATGGCGACTGAAATTTTTCAATCACAAAAGAGGGAATGGGGGGGGAGATGATATTTTTTGTCAAAAAAGATATTACATGCCCCCCCCCTGCTTTTTGGCGACTGAAAATTTTTAGCTGCCATCCAACATACTCCCATTGTTAGATGGTGACTAGAAGGGGTGGGCTTGTGCTATTATTTTGGGGGAAAAAAATGCATCCTTACTTTCCTACTTGGGCAATTGAAGAATTTTAATCACCATCTAATGGTGTGGGTGTGTTGGATGGCGATTGAATTTTTTTCAACCATCCAAAAAGGCATGGGGGAAGGGCATGAAATGATAATAAGAACAAGGGGAGGGGAAAAAAGAATGAAAAAAAAGAAAAAAAAAGGCAATAAGAACAAGAGGAAAATATTGGCAAGATGTAGCAGAGGGAGAAAAGAAAGAGCAAAAAAAAGAAGAGGAAAAATGAAGGGGTGGGAATAAAAGAAGAAAGGGAAAAAAAAACAAAAAGGGGGGTTAGTAACCAAAGAAAAATTAAAAAAACAAAAGGGGGCATGAAAGAAGAAAAAATAAAAGGCATGGACATACGAAAAAAAAGAAAAAAAATCAAAAGGGGAGTGGGGACAAAGGAAGCAAAAAAACAAGCAAAACAGGAGGGGCAAAAAATCAAAGAACAAGGGGAAAAAATCAAATGGTGACGGAAGAAAAAGAAAACAAAAATAAGGTTTTCATAAGATGACAATTGAATTTGTTAGCCTCGGTCAAATTCATTCGACTTCATCAAATAGTGACAGAAATGAATTTGGTCGCCACTAAATTCGATCACCATCATTGGATGGCGAACAAAATGCATTTGGTTATCACCATTAAATTTGGTCATCGTCGTCAAATGGAGACTAGAAAGGGGAGAATATGACAAACCCCCTTTTGCTTATTTTGGTCCCTGCAAGGATGGACGATTTAAAAAAATGGTCACCATCTAATTGTCACAATTTCTTAGATGGTGACCAAAGTTTTTTAAGTCGCCAAGAAAGGGCATGCCAAATGTTTTTGAAAACCTTTCGGCAAAAATTGTCCTAAAACATATGACAACCACCTTTTGTGGCAATTGAAAAAATTCAATCACCATTTGAAAATTAGTGATGGTAAGATGGCAACTGAAAATTTTCAATCGCCACACCATGTCCCATTTTGTTCACCCCTTGTGGCGATTGAAAATTTTTAGTTGCTACAAGGACAGGTGATTTTAAAAATTTGGTTGGCCCCCTTTGTGGTGATTGAAAAATTTTGGTCACCATTCAACACACCCCCACATCATTGGATGGTAACTGAAATTGTTTAGTTGCCCAAGAAGGAAAATGAGGCATGAAATTAACTTTTTTTCCAAAATGATAGTCGAAGCCCCACCCTTTTTAGTTGCCATCTAATAATGGGGGTATGTTGGATCATGATTATAATTTTTCTATCTCCAAAAGGGGGGGGGCATATGTAATATCATTTTTGAAAAAATAAATCATCCGGACCATGCCCTCTTGGGTGACTAAAAAATTTTAATTGTCATTTGATAGTGGGGGTGTGTCAAATGGTGATGGAAAAAATTCAGTTACCCCCCTATGGTAATTGTGGCAACTAAATTTTTTCGGTCACCATAGAAGGCTTTCCAAAACAATGTGACATGCCCCCTTTTATTAGTGATCAAATTTTTTTGGTTACCATCTAACATACCCCCACCATAAAATGGTAACCAAATTTTTTCGATCACCACTCGACACCCACACCATCTGATTTTTTCGGTCACTGTTTAACACAGCCACACCATCAAATTTGACAAATCGCCATTATTACATGATGACCAATTTTTTTTGGTTTCCAAGAAGGGGGGGGGGGCATATCATATGTTTTTGGAAAGCCCTTGTCGAAGCCTTTCCAAAAACATGTGACAAACACACCCTTTTGTGACAATAGAAAAATTTCGATCACCACAAAATGGGGTGATCGAAATTTTTTTGATTACTACAATGTTGGTGACCAAGAATTATGGTTGCCATAAGGTTTGGTAATTGAAAAAAATCAATCGTCATATCATGTGGTGACCAATTTTTTTATTTTAATTACCACATGGTACAATGATTGAATTTTTTCAATCTCCACACGGTTTAAGGCAACCGAAATAGGTCAAGTTTCGGTCGCCCAAAAGCCTACCATAGGTAGTTTGAAAATGCTTTTAACTTAGGTGTTTAGGGGTGATGTAGGGGTGCATCTATATGTGTTTGTCATGTTGTGATGGACACACAAATGTGGTGGCAACTGTGCTCAATAATTGGCTCGGCTTTTAGCATTTTCATGTGTGACAATGGAAAGGCTTCATATTGGATGTAAGTTTTTCTAGAGTATTTTGTTTAACTTTTATTTTCCATCTATCTTTCTTGGATTTTAATTTCATTCCTTTTATGTGCTTATAGAAATTCTCTTTAGAGCGGGAAATTGACATGCCAATTTATAACTAATTTGAGACAATCCATAGAATTTGGCTCATCAATCTGGCCAGAGGGGTATTTACCTTTTTATTGCAATGTCCAATGATTATGTGGAAGCATTTATGACGCACTCAGAAACTCCTTGATAGACTCAAATGTGAGTCTAAGGTGAAATCAACAGAAGGATAATGAATTGGGGCGTGCTCTTTGGCTTGTAGTACTTTTGGGGTAAAGGGGCGTGTTGGAGCTCTAGGATGGGAACTAGGAAAAGTGACAAGCAATTCAATTACTCATACGGACCTACACAAACCAAACAACACGTTGGTTGATACGTAGTTGGAACATTTTTAGTGCATGGACGAGCCACGGGTAAACACAGATTCATAAAATTCACCACGACTTGGACTTAGGGGAAGCCACCACCTTCCCCCTTATACTATTATCTATGACTAGCCATGGGGCTAGCACCCAAATGTCATTTTGTCCCATGACTCCCAAGTTGGAGTTTCGAAATTCTCGAAATTAGGATTCTTGCAACTTTGGAGACCCATAACTTTGTGTTTAAACCTCTGATTGAAATGAGGTTTAAAGCAAAGTTGTCACCCTTGTCGAAAGCTTTCCAACGATATGTGGCATGTTACCTATACGCAAGGAAATCAGGATGATTCCTAACTTTTAGTGGTCAGGAGTCAAATTGACAATTTGACTTCTGACCCTTCTTTTGGCCATAACTTATGTTTTAAATGCTCAAATGGGTCATGCGAGCCCATTTTAGACATCAAAGTTCCAAGGGCTTTCCAAAGGTATTAACAACAATAAGTTTTAACCCCTTGCAATCGCCCTCTAAAAATTTGGGAGTCCATTGAGACTCCAATTCCCAAAATGGGAGCTCACTTGGGAATGTGGGTTTAGGGTTTAGGGTTTAGGGTTCACATTCCTTCACATTTTCTTATATTCCTGAAAGCATGAAATGTGATTCTTGGGCTTTACTCTTGGCCCGCACCTTTGCCAGCCTTTGCTTTAGTTGCGAGCCCAAGGTTAGGGTTGTGACAATTTAGGTAATCTTCATTATATAATGCCTTCTTACAAGGAGGTGCATATGGGATTAGTCTAAACAAAAATGAATTGTGTAAGGTTAGTTTGTTTGGGGAACTAATCCAAATTGTTGCTACAATTACCAAGTACATTTGAAACTTTGGTCTTTTTGTTAGAATATCGTACTTGGAAGGTGAGGAAGTGTTTGGATTAACCAAATGTAAGGAAGACCTTCCACATAGGCCAAAAGTAAATTCACATTGGCATGATTGGGCAAACTTTTCTCATTAAAAAATGGCCAATGCAACAACGCCAATCAATTACTTTTTAACTATGGATGTGGGGAAGACTAACAACCATGTTTTTATTATCACCCACAATGGTGCAGAGGTCCTTAAGTGCCTTTGTGGGGATGGCATTTGGCGAACTAAACATTGCCCCCCAAAATTAAACACTCATTACTCGACATTGCAAGAAGACATTAAACACTATTGTAAAGCCAAATTCATTTCAAAACAAATAAATCATGGTATTCTTGATCCATGTTATGTTGGTTATTGGTTTGTAACCAAAGGTGTATTAATTGAATTACATAAGTTTTGGTTTTGTCATGATGACCTTATTCATTGTGTGGGAAGATAAACGAAAAATATGCACTTGGTAAGTTAACCTTACTTTCATTTTGGCATCTGTAAGTAGGGACAAATCTCACTCAAATTAAGGTGGTGGCATTGGAGGAAATTGGTTTCTTGTTCTTGAAAAAACTAAGATGTCTCATCAATTAGGTTGGGGATGATAGATCTACACAATAAACCAACCGTCCACATGTGCCTTTTAAAATTTCTATGGTGATGGTATTTTTGCCCATGTATATAAGCGATTGGATCTAGATGCTTGACCATAAAATCCCTTAGAGCAAGGTTCAAATGATCTCCAATTGGGGCATGTAACACACTCTTGAAAACATATTTTTGAGGGTTATAAGATATTTCCCTTGTTTGTTCCAAAAAGGCTTATTTTGAGGAAGATATGAACATCCAAAATTTCAAGACAACAATAGTCCCAATTTTGGGACTCCCATTTGGTAGTCCTGGGAAAAATGCCATTTGGATGTAGGCCCCATGGAAAGTCCACGTAGTATATTATAGGGAGGGGAGTGGTGCCTCTTCCCAAATGTTGCGGGTTATGTAAAACTTGTGCTTAAGGTTGTTATTACTATGTCCATCTCACCACTTTCGTTAACTGCCTTCTTTCCTTAGTTGTGTAGGTTGATTTCATTTTGAATTTTCGCTTGTGAGTTTGTTTTAATCCCATCCTGAAATTCCAACACACCCTCCTACCCTCGAAGTGTTGCGAATTAAGAAACATGTCTCAACTTTTTTATTTTTCTACCATTTCACTTTGATACCCACATTTGGGTTGTTAAGGAGTTTGAAGGTGCGTCAATAGATAAATAACTTGTGCTAAAATCCCAGAGGTAAAGTAGGTTGCGATGTCATTAAATAGTTATTAAATAAGACTATTATGGGTTTTGTTGTTTTAAAATGCATTGTGTTACAAAATAAAAATATTTTTTAACATGATGTGTGTGTACTGCATTATTCATTAATTTTTCAAGCGTTTTCCCATTCCATCATTATGTGGATTTCCTACCCTTGATTTACTATGTGACTTAATTTTATTTATACAAGTTATTGTTTCACCCTTTTACATTATAATGTAATTCCTTCGAGTTTCACATTTGACACCTTTTTTCATAGATGAAATTTGACATAACAATTATGTGAGTCCAATAATTTTCATTTGTCATAACTATTTTAAAATTACTTTCATCCATACATTCAACTAGTTAAAAGTTTCATCCAAACAATTTGTTTACTTTTAATTATCATCCAAAAGTTCATTCATGCTCCACGTTCATCCAAATATTTCATCCATCATGTAACTTTCATCCATGTATGTGTGGTTTTCATTCAACATAATTGTTTTGGAATTAATTTCATCCACACATTTCAACTTGTCAAATCTTTCATCCAAAAAATTCATCTCGTGATTATCATCCAAAAAATTCATCTCGTGATTATCATCCAAAAAGTTCATTGATGTTCAACTTTCATCCAAACTTTCCATCCATTTTGTGACTTTCATCCATGTACATGTGAAAAAATATTTTCCATGTCATTTTTATGTGGCCTAGTGATATTTTAAAAATGTTTTGTCCTTGTCATTCAAAATTCCAAATATATTTATTCCTGCTCATAGTCTCACTCACGTTCATGTGCTCGTTATGTAGTGTCATTGAATTGTCTCATTAGTTGTATGCATATTCTACCACCATTTTTTTTGCCTTAGCTCATACCTTTTATATACAAAGCACACCATACCTATTTAGAATTGATTATTGTTGGTAAAAAGTATGTGGCCACTCTTTTTTAGTCACACCACGCCAATGCTACAAGAGATTTTTAAAAATAATGGCTACTATGTTGGTTCTTCAATTAGATAAAAACAAATGATTATTTAAAAACCATTGAGCACTGTAAGGTTCTTTGATTGTTAGAATTGACCAAGTTTTTAAAATTAAGTATGATTAGACATATGAATACTTATTTTTGGACAAGTGATAATTGGTCTTTTCGTTATGTGGGAAATGGGTCTTTATCGTGGATTCCACATGTGGCCGTAAAATGTAAGGAGGGTGGTGGTGTTTTTGGATGCTTAGAGTGTTGTTGGGAGTGTGTGAAAGGTTATGCCATCCTTTGAAAAAATAGATTTGCGGCCCAAGTGTAGTGTTGTTGTTGGGAGCGTGTAAAAGGTAAAGATAAAAACCTTTGGGAAAATAACAATGGTGTTTTAGGGTTTGGAGAGGGTCAAAGACATGCACTAAAAAAAAAGGTCACATAAAAGGACTATGTTTTCCCTTTAAGGCCATTTTGTCCAAAGTAACTAGTCCACTAAAGGGCTAAACTAGGAGGTTTTTTTTCTTTTGTTTTTGGTCTATGGCATAAGTGGATTGTGGGACCTAGGCCATAGGGGAACGCAACCGAGAGTAGCAACTCTTCATATTAAAAGGTCTTTATAAGGTGAATAAATGCCAATACAACAAAAAATACATACCTCATCAGGTCACCCAACTAATTAGTTAATTAAGAGTGTTGTGGTGTGTCCTATGGTGTGTGAAGACACATCAATCTTTCCATTGCAAAGTTAGGTAACATTTGAAACCTTGTTGTATATGGTTTTAAAAGTGGATTGGGATCCTTGTGAAGTAGGTATCCAATCCACTACATTCATTTTATAAGAAATTTTTGTGGTTGGCTTTATAGATTTAGGATCTTTTAAGAGGTTTCCAATATGTTTCCTTTCAATTTGTTTAATTTTGTGTGGTTAGCCTTGTAGATTTAAGATTGCCCTGTAATAATAAGTAGTATTTAGAAAGTGGGCCTCTTTCCTTTTGGGCACCAAACATCCCATGTCCCTTAGTTCATCATGTTTAATTAAATTTCATAGCTCCCATCACCCATTTACTTTACCATCTACCACCATAGACCTATCCTCCATCCCATCTCCCATGTAAACCATGAACCACCCAATAGTTCCCCTTCCCATTTCAACAAACCATTTAACAAACCATTCACCATTTATTAGTTCCCCTTATTGGCCTTTAACCCTTCATCTAATTACGGGTTCCAACCCTACATTTTCCCAAACCTTTTGATCATGCAAATGTAGGAACTTTTCCCCTTTCCACTCTATTGAATTTTACAGTTGCCCTTGATTAGACCTCCCAACCTACCCTATTTCTTCAACACATTTGCAACCTCCACATAAAGTTTCTTGCCCCACTTGTGGGTGCCAATTTACTAATCAAGGGTTAACTTGTTATCAATGTTCTTGTCAGACATCTAATTCATTTAATCCAAACCCCAATGACCATTCCGACTCTATACCCTCCCTTGTTCCCATCCCACCTACATTAACTTAGATTTAGGTTTTGTCATTATATGTTGTTAGGTCTTTTCATTTAGGCTTTCGTCATCTTCGATTGTACAATTGCATCCCTATCATTTTATGACATGATGTACAAGTGACATTTTGTTTTCCATTGAATAAGTTGGCATAAAACCTTTATGATGTGGTATTTGGCACCTCCTCTTTTTATTACCCCAAGGTGTTTCGTTTTGCCCCTTGTGGTGGGGCAATAAGGCATAGGGAAACATGGATTTGATTTAAACGTTTTTTAGTAGGTAATTGGAAAAACTTGTAGGAATTCTTTTTGTGGGCCCAAACTTTGGTGGTAAGTCTAAGCTAAATGCTTCTTGCCCAACATGATCTTCTAGTTCAAAAATGTTTTTTCCATAATTTAGTTATTAGACGTGTAAAGGAATAATTTTGAGTAATTCGCATTTTGGCACCATTGTCCCCTGACCCACGCCCTCCAACACCACTTTAGCTCTCACTGCATTACCCCTAAATCATATGGTTACTTCTTACTTTTCCTAAAAGACTATGAGTTAAACCAAAATTTCGAGCTTTCTTTTGATTATTTTCAATGCATGTTGCAGTTGTTGGCAAATGATTTTTTGGGTTGATTTTTGAACACCTTTGAAATTGTTTTCACCCATAAAATTTAGCGAATGGATTCCTTAAGTTGTTTCAACTTTGTTTTCATATCGCATAAGGTCACAATCCACCTTGGAATGACCCACCTTTTAGCCATGACCAAACCTTTAGGTGGAGTTCATCCCATTGTAGTGGGGGAAACATTTTATTGACACATAAGTGGTGTTTTATGCTTTCAATTTCACAATGCTTTTGCAACACATTTCTCTTCGCACCAATTTGAAGTTGCAACTAAAGGTGGTTATGAAGTTGTAATTCACGGCATTAGGTCCACCTTTAACCTTCACCCTGACTAGGTTGTTTTCCAGATGGACACAACAAATGCTTTCAATTTAGTTTAAGAAGGGTCATATATTTCAAAAACTTCATGCAACAGGGGAAAACATCATACAATTCATCCCCTTTGTTCGTGTATTTTATGCATTTGAGTTTTCCCTATTTTATAACCACTGTAATCATGAAGGTGATGTCACAGTCATCCCATTTGCCATGGGAACCCATCAAGGTGATTCTTTCGAAAGGGCATTATTTATTTTCACTGACTTTAAGGCTTTATGTTTTATAACTAGTCATTTCCCTTATTGTTTATAGATGACATCCATTATAGATGACATTCACATCACAATTCCTTATTTAATTATATCATTTGCATATGAACATTTTCAAACCAAACTCCATGCAATAGGTGATGCACCCCCAAACTCTTTAAAAGATTCAAATGCGAATCCCAAAATGAAAAGATCGGAAGAAGAAGGAATTGGGGCATTTTCCTTAATTCGTAACATTTCTGGGGTAAAAGGGGCGTGCTAAAATTCCAGAATGGGGATTAAGATGAATGACACATGTGTCAATTATACATATTAATTTGTACAAACCAAACAATAGGTTGGTTAATACATAGTTGGAACATTTTTGGTGCACGAACAAGCCACTAGCATACATGGATTCACAAGACTCACCATGACTTGGACTTGGGGAAAGCACCACCTTCCCCTTATAGTAGTCTTTATAACATGCCATGGGGACTACATCCAAATGGTGTTTTTCTCAAGTTCCCAAGTTGGGAGTTTCACATTTCCTGAAATTGGGACTTTTACCATTTTGGATGTCCATAATTTTGTGTGCAAACCTCTTATTGAAATGAGGTTTGAAAAAAAATTATAACCTTGTCAAAAGCTTTCCAATGATATATGGCACACTTCTTGCAAACACATAATTCAAAATGATTCCAAACTTTTGGTGATTATGAGTCAAATTGACATTTTTATTCTCAACCTTTCTTTCGGCCATAACTTGTGTTGTAAGTATTCAAATGGATCATGTGAGCCCCTTTATAATTTTAAAAATTTCTTTTGACTCGTTCCTCCTTTAAGTGTTTGGGCACCTTTTGGGTTCAAGATCCTTTGATAGCCTATAAGGACTTCTAACCTCTAAATAAGTCTTTTTCCCAATAACTTTTAGTGGCATTGGGCTTATATCGATAACCACCATCCCCCCAATAAACTATTTAGGGAGTTGGGCTTTTATAATTTCAATCATAGTTGTTAGGTTTATGGTTGATCATCCTCCTTTCCTTTTTGAAACTTTAGCATGAGTCAATAATAACACCTTCCTTTTCTAGTAACACCTTAGGGTGGCACATGATTTTCTACCACCCTCAATTTGCACGTGTTTTCTTCCGTTTGAACAACTCATCAGGCAACAAATGATTGGACTTTAAAGATCCATCTTAGAGCATCTACACCATCATCCCTTTTCCAGCAAGTTTTTCAAGGAGATATATGAGGCCATTGTGCTTGAATTTTATCATGTTTTGGCCTAGGGGTGAACATTTAGCTTAAAACTTGATTAGTTTTTTTAACCTTTCAATTTTTTCCAAAACATTTTGAACACGACTTGGGTTATCGCATCCTTCAATTGCAGGTATCTTTCGATGTGTGTGCACACATCCCATTGACCTTATGGGTTTCCACATGGGAAAAAAATAATTACATGCATTTTTTCCAACCACATTCAATTCCTTTTGTTGACAAGTCAACATTGTGCTCACCAAAGATGACGTTTGCATTTTAGTCGACGTTGTCATTGTCGACCCAACATGAACATATTTTCTTCCCCGATCTTGCACAATTTAAAAATTTGTTGCCTTTAATGCGACCCAAGCCAAAGAAAGGAGTTATTGTGATTGACATTTCATTAATCAATTCCTCCCCTTAGCAATTGAGGTATTTGGATGTTTACACAAACAAGTTGATGTGTTTTTCCATGATTGTGTCAATGTTGTTTGGAGCTTGAAAAGGCCAAAGGGCCCTCCTCTTTTTGTCTTGGTTATTTTTCTTCATAAAAAAAATTCAATCACATTGTAAAGAATGCAAACATCTTCCATTTTAAGTTGGGTAGTTGTTGTACTTGCCTAGCTACTTCCCAACTTCCACCCCTTTAAGATACACCTTCCATCATCATAACCAACCTATTGCAGGCAGTTGGTTTTTGACATGAAGAAATGCGATCGACCTATTGTTTTTTGACATGAAGAAATACAGCTTATTTATTTCATGCAGTCAATTTTTGACATGGAAAGATTTTGACATCTAGTTTGAGTTAACATCCTGTAAATTCTTGCTTTTCTTTTTCTTATTCCTTTGTACATTTTCCAAATTTTCGATGTTTTTATAAATAAAGTTTTACAAGGTTGCATCATCAATAATGAACCTTCATGTTTGAAATTAGAAAAAGTCAGCCTAGGATAGGCTCTTGGATTCCCAAAATTTTCAAAATATGGAAATTTTTGTTTTCTTTGATTTTCAATTTTCCAAAAAATCAAAACAATAGGTTAATAAAAAAATCAAATAACTGCAAATATTGGTTAGAACAAGTGTTTTCTTTTTCAATTTTGCGATGTTGCTCAAGTGGGGATAGTCCAAAAAATATAAAATCTAAGTATATTGAAAGTATAAAACCTTAAGCACCCTTTCACGTTGTAGGAAATTGTGGCAATGTTTTGAGATTAAAAAAGAAAGGAAT
>Ga0209611_10008690_pt1 | contig 15716 bp, 17 predicted proteins | sample S1TSphgellanicum_3_FD_187693 | JGI IMG/M metagenome (GOLD analysis project Ga0209611, IMG submission 187693) | Host-associated microbial communities from peat moss isolated from Minnesota, USA - S1T2_Fc - Sphagnum magellanicum MG (SPAdes) (version 2) | ecosystem: Host-associated > Plants > Peat...
TGGTGTTTACACCAGTAATGTGGTCTACCGCAAAGTGCTGCAATGATTCTTCTTGTGGGTATGGGGTTCTTTGGGGTCTCCTTTGTTCTCCCAGTTTTTTTTCAGGGCTTGGGTTTTGGTTTCGTCCAAGGGGATGGGTTGGATTAGATTGCATTGGGGCTTTTATATATATCAGACATTCCCTCCATATGATTTCCAGGCATGTAATGGATTTTAGATAAAGTGACCATGCAGGCTCATCCCAACGACTCATGCCTGTACCTGCAACCTCAAATGCAAACATACCAGGAATGAATGTGATCATCAACTGAAACATCGCCAATTGTCAGCACTGTTGCACTGCATCAGTGTCATGCCATGCCTTGCAGGCGCGGGTTACCACTAATTTATTTAATTTCAATGATGTTTAACGTGCCTTTGACATTATGGGATATCAAATTTTGTTTGATTTTATGGAATTGTAAGAAACAATAGGGTCTATTTAAAAAAAGTCGAAACTCTTTCATATGTGCACACTATTGAGGACCACGTTACTTGTTCATTCATGGTGCAAAATTTGTAATCAAGTGCATAGCACCAAAAGATTCCAAAGTGCAAGTATAACCAATATTCATAAGCAAGGTTATATTGTTTTACATGTTGTCAATGAAGCCATTTCTTCACCAAAAGGTATGGATTACATAAAAATATATGATAGAATTTATGGACTACGTGTTGAAATTGCAATGATGACAAACCCATAAATCGGGAATGCTCATGGTGCAAATAAAAGATGCATCACATAAAACATAACACAATTGCTAGATATGAAATAATACACCTTTCTAGTATAATATAGGTATGAAGAGTGAGATGATCAATAAAATCCATGATATCAAGAATTATCTTCTTGTGTATAAAAAATCTTTATACTTTATTAATTGATAGACAAACATGAACACATGTTTATATGTTTCCTTATTTCATCATGATATCAAAGATTTAGGTTTTTATAAATATGTGTTTCCATTCTTGAAGTATTAGACGAAGATTAAGAAATGACTTCTATATAGAAACCATGTCATCACGAAATCTTTTTGTTGACAAACTTGATGGCAACTAGTATCGAGTTTGGAGAAATTGAATGAAAATGTATTTGCTAAGAGAGGATGTTTGGTCTATGGTAGATGGGTTTGAAACTACATGTTGTTATTCCAACCAACCAACTTGCTTGAAATAAAAAGAGATTGTAAAGCTAAAGGTGATATAATATTATTTGTAAATGACAAATTTTTTATCCATATTAAAATTTTAAAAACCTCCCTCAAGGTTCGAAAGAAATTAAAATCCCAATATCAAGATATAAATGTTATTTGTAAACAATCCATGCACTTTGAAATCTGATCCACTAAGTGATTGTGTCCACAACCTTTTCACAAGAAGATTTTTAACATAAAAATGTTTCAAGGGGAAAATGTTACAACCCATGTTAATAAATTTTGTAACCTCGTGGATTAGTTGGCCATCATTGGCATTTCCATGAGTGATAATGATGCAGTAATAAATTTGCTAGGATTTATGCCTAAATTTTATGCAAACATGACAATGGTCCAAACTGGGAACTTTGGTATGTTAACCGATACAATAAAATTGTTATAAGAAGAGGAATTGAAAAAACATGCTAATGATCCTAATGCATCATCCTTAATTTTATAAGGGAAAAAAAGATTCAACAAACCACCATTTAAACCTAATTTTAACAACTCCACCTTCAATAGGTTTAGATTTAACTTTAATTTTTTTCATGACTCTAGAAAACCAGTACTTGTTTTTATCGTAAAATGGCAAAACATAATATTCAAAATTGTAAAAAAAATTAGTTGGTGAACATACAAATGGACATACAAATAGTTTAATATCACATGAAACAAAATTATTTGTCACATCCTTATCTACTAAAATTAGTGACAATTCATGGTATGTATAATTTGGTGCTTCACAACACATGATGTCAAACCAAAAATGTTTTACCACATTTCAAAATATCGATCATATAGAAAATGTACATAGGTGATAATTCAAGTTATCCTAATAAATTGTCAAATAACCATACAAACTATACTTCCCATGGGAGATGAAATTCAATTGAAGATGTGTTATTTCTACCAAGATTTTATATTAGCTAATCAAGCTATAAATGCAAGATTTACTTTCAATTTTTTCCAATTAATTGTTTGGTCAAATACATAAAAAGAAACAATATTGTAGTTGTCTACCTTAGAAATGGAAAACTATATAAGATTGGTAGGTCCATTTCTAAAGACTCTCAAGATAAGATTGAAGTTCATACTATTCAATATACCATAACTAATAAAGCAAAACTATGGCACTTACATCTAGGTCAAAGGAATAAGTAAATAAAAACTCTTACACACAATCTTCTAATAAATCTCTACCCTAATTGTCTTTATGGAAAGCAAAATAGAATTAAATTTCCCCTAGAAGGTGACTATAGCACTAAACATTTATTAAATTTAATTCATAGTGGCATTTGTGGTCCTATGTATGTTCCTTCATATTGTGGGTATCTTTATTTTGTGACATTTACAAATGATGCCTCTAGAGGGACAAAAGTTTATGTTTTGAAATTCAAGAATGAAACATTTAAACATCTTAAATATTTAAAGTTTTTATTGAAGTTTTTACATCTAAGAAACTCAAGACAATGGATGGTGGTAGAGATTACAATTCAAATGCATTCAAAACTTGTTGAGACAACAATGGCATAACACATCAAATGAGTACAAGTTATATGCCACAACAAAATGGTGTTGCCAATTGGAAGAATTGAACACTAGTTGAAAATGCTTGTTGTATGATGCAATTTGCGACAATTTCCAAAAAAAATTGGGCTAAAGTTGTCGCCATTGCAAATTGTATTCAAAATTATCTTCTTACAAAAGTAGTTCACCACGAGACACCTAAACAAAATGGAGTGAAGATAAGCCCACAATCTCTAAACTAAGAATATTTCGCAGTGAAACCTATATGCACATCCTAGATAAATTAAAAATTAAATTGGATGACAAAAGCTTAAACTGTATCTTATTAGGGTATGATGAACATTCAAAAGCTTATAAGTTATACCACATGCCAACTAAAATTGCAAAAATAATTAAGGACGTCGTGTTTAATGAAGGAATTCAATTGATTCATCCAAATGACCATGTAAACCCCTTTGGTCCCATTTTTTAGGAAGCAAAATTAGACCAAACCCCACCAAAATCAATCTCCAATTTTTAATCAAGCCCAACATCCAATTCTAAGTTTCCAACCTTCAATCATCAATCTAGCCCAGGCACCAATCATAAATCTCATTAATGACAATAATGATTTTACTTCTAAAGATGAAAATGAAAAATTAGAAGAAGACATAAATAAAAAACTTCAGTTTTCCAATAAGCCCATAATCTAGCCTTCGAAGGTTAGCTTGAGTGCAAAAACTAACATGGAAGTTACAAAAAAATTTAAGTTATTTACAAGTGTTGCTGGCCATCCATAGTGATGATTCCCCTTAAACATTTGGAGAAGCTATGAACATTCCAAATGATGATAAATGGATTAAAGTTGTTCAAGATGAATATAATTCATTATTGATAAATAAAACATGGACCTTCACAAAGTTACTTGAAGGAAAACATGCAATTGGACACAAATGGATTTTTCACATCAAAACTAAATCAAATGGATCCATTTGTTGCTACAAAACATGTTTGGTGGCAAAAGGTTACACCCAAATATTTTGTGTTGATTTTGAAAACATTTTATTGCCTATGGTTTAAATGACCTCATTACGAATGTTATTAGCATTTGTTTTGTTATGACTTGTGACATAGTCCAAATTGTCATTACAACAACTTTTTCTACATGGGGATCTTGATGAAGAATTGTACATGTGACAACTATAAAGGTTTATTCAAAAGGGAAAATAACATTTAGTTTGCAAACTACATAAGTCAATCTATGGTTTAAAACCATAATCTAGGGCTTGGTATATCAAAATAGATTTTTATTTATTAAAAACCAGTTTTCATAAATTTGATAATAATGTTTACATTAAAATGGATGGGCATAGTTACAATAAATAGCCTTATATATATGTAAATGATTTATTCATATTCACAAATGATGCTAGAAACACAATACATAAAGTAAGGGAATGGCTAAAGTCAAAATTTCAAATGACATATAAAAATGATCAAATAAGTTATGGACTAAGCATAAAAGTCAATAAAAATACAAATAAAAGAACAATCAATTCAAACACAACTAATATTTTTAAGAAATTCAATATTGAAAATAGTAAACCAATACATATTCCATTAGAAACCAAATTTAAATTAATTAAAGACCAAAGTCCTCAATAGAAATAAGAAAGTGATTTTGTGAACAACATGCTATACAAAAGAAGCAATTGGAAGTCTAATGTTTGCTATGACATGTATATGACTAGACATTACTTTTGTTATTCAGGTGTATTTCGAGATTTGAATAATCCAAGACCATTACATTGGTTAACTATTAAAATATTATTTTGTTATTTAAAGGGGACCCCAAAACATGGTGTTGAATATACCAAAAATAGACAACAACAAAATTTATTAGTCATTGAAAACAATGATCTTGATTGGGTTGGAGATTTGCATGAAAGAAAATCAATTTTTGGATATACATTCATTGTGGCTAGGGGAGCTATAAGTTGGGCCAATAAGTGACAAACTTGCATAACCTTGTTTACAATAAATGTTAAATATATTGTTATAACCTTAGCTAAGCCATATGGTTGAGATGACTAATGTTTGACTTAGGATATGTTTCACAATTGCTTACTATTATTAAATGTGACAACCAAAAGACTATTGGATTAAAAAAAAATCCCAAATATCATTCAAAAAGATGTAGAAATATAATTTCATTATATTCATGAAAAGAAATTTAGTGAAGAATTCAAATAAAAATATTATAGTAGTGAAAAAATGGTTGCAAGCTTTCTTACCAAAAGTGTATTTAAGGACAATTGTATGTATTGTATACAAATTTTTAAGTGCATCACTTCAGGGGGAGTGTTAAATATGGAATATTGCACTCTCCTAGTATAAATATGAAAAGTGAGATGCCTAGTAGAATCCATGATAACAAGAGTTATCATTTTGTCTATTAAAAAAAACCTTTTTATTTTATTAATTGACAAACAAACTTGAACACATGTTTTTATTTCATCAACAACTTGTTGAAAATGAACACACAATTCATATAATTGCAAATGATCAATTGATTAAAATTGGAAGATAGGTGGAAAACAATGTAAAAAAAATGGCTAAACATTCAATAATGTTAAATTGACATTATATTAATGTTAATGTGCGTGTTGGAAATTGACTACATATGTAATATTTTATCATAATTGAGTTTTTACCACTCAATTACACCACTTTTACTTCTTTTTTGTCTACTTTTATTATGAATACAATCAAGGACCAAAATCATGGGTGTTATTACAAGAATCCACCAAAAACACTCGTTCATTTCAACTGCCCACCAATTTTTGTCACAAAAGTTGTTAAGATATTTACTTATTTGAAGTTCCATTTCTTTGGCATTATATATCTTTATCATTTGTTCATTATTTGATCTTATAGTGAGATCTAATGAAATATCAACTATAAGGTGTCATACCTCTCACATGAGATTACACTGTAATGTGTTTTATGGCATTATACTCCATCAAAACCTACCTCCTCCATGTACATGCAAGAAACTTGCAAATTATTCATTTTATGTCCAATAATCATCTCCATAACCACCACCATTGGGGAATTTGGACAAAACACCATACACTACATTTTTATAATGAAAGAAAACTACCATTGTTTCCACCTTAAAGAGTTGAAAACCATGAACATCATTGGTCTTAATAAGGCTTCCCATTGTACAATTGGTGCACTTTGCTTGACTAAATCTTTGGATTAGCAAAAGGTGAAACCATTGATGCATGATGCCTATGTGACAACGATTCTTCGGACCTACAACGAAACACAACAATCTCAACATGTATTTGAAGTTAGATTAAATGATGGAAGCCAAATCAAATATTGTGGGGTGTAAGCATGATAATTTGTACATATTTTTTACCTTGTCAAGGCTAGATGAAAATAGATAGAATAACAATAAAATCCATGAAGAATTTAGTTTATATTGAACTTTTTTGATTAAAAAAATATTAAAACACAATTATTCATTATTGTGCATTGATTTTCAACTTTCAAATTGTTTCAATTAGTTTTTTGTTTACTTGTTTAAAATGTAAATAGGTTCAAATTTTATTTTATGTAGTGAAGCACTTTTGTAAAGTATGTGATTAGTAGGTTTTAATAAATAGATTTTTTACTTTCTATTATGGCAGCCACACCTCAAAACTATAATATCTATATCCCCAAAAGTAATAGAGTAACTAAGTTTTTAAAGTAGACTAAAAGTAACCCCATTTACAAATTTACCATTCGATAAATGGGGACACTTTTGATATACTTTTAAAATTCATTTGGTCTTGATTTTTTTGGAACTGAATTCTTATAGTAATAATAGAAATGTGGGATGGTTTACAATTATATTTCCACCCATTTTTATGTTACTTGTTTGGTTTTACATACATGATAAAGGTAACTTTAGAAACATTCACTTTTTTTGGGGTACTTTACCTTGCTTCTACCTTGTGGGTGAATGTTAAATCTTCCCTCGCACATATGAGGTAGGCGCTTTAATATCATGTGATGAGCTTAGTTTGTGCTCAATATTTAGAATCACATCTTGTAACCAACCACAAGGCATCAAGAATCATAATACAATTGTTATAGGATTTAATTCACACATGCAATTAACATAGTACATGAAGCATCCTTGATACAACATTTGCAAATTAGTGACACAAAATGTAAATGAGTTCAAAAACTAAGCAATAGTCAACATGGGAAATTGTCCTTTTACTAGTGAATATCAACCAAGCTTTTTGCTACTACTATTGTTGTTATTTATTGGTAAATATTAAATGTTTGTTTCTTGATTAATTTTAAACATATGGTTATTAATCTATTATGAAATTGTAAATTTATATGCATTTTGGTTACAAACAAGTATAGGCAACCTAGGCAAATATTCTTCCTATAAGTATTAACTATTGTAACTCAATTTGTAAATGTATTTCTATTAGCATCAAAAGAATATTCACATATTCACATATCCATATCCTTCTACAAACTTCAAGAAGATGCAAAACTCCCAAAAATGTAATATAAAAAACCCATGTCCAAACTAAAAAAGTAAGGAAAAGATTCCAAATTTTCCTTTCAAAACAAAGTTCAAATTAAGTAAGTCACTAACTACTTGGATAATGAACTATTACATCCTTCTATTATGTTGTCCTACTAACTACTTCATCCCCTTAACACTTCTATATGTGCAATGGTGACAATGAACATGACCATGACAGTGATGAACAGAATGAACTTTCTTTCGTTAGTTAAACATGAACCAAGTTTTGTACTACCATTATAGTCTTTGTTTTTTTCTCTTTGTCCTACTTTCTCTCCCTTTTTCTCAAAATACAAAATGAAGGTGACAATAGTGATGACAAATATGAACACAAACATAGTTTTGGTGACCACAACAATGGTGACAATGATCACAATGATGACAATGGCAAACAAAAACATGACAATGGTGGTGGTAATGAACTTTTTCTTAAGGAATAAAACATAAACATGATTAGTTTTTTCCAAGAGCTTTGGATTGGAGCTTGGTGATGATGATGGCTAAAATGAAACCACAAAAATGAAAATACAAAACTAACATCGTGATGGACACTACCCCATATGATAGTGGATCCTAGTAAACTTATAATTCTAGATTATATCCTTTAGTCTAGTATTGTAAGTAAGAGCAACCTATGTCTAAGTCTTCATCACTTTGAAATGCTTCACAAGTTCATCATTTTTGGCACCAATTTTTGTTTCATTGACAATATATATAACCAAATTGCAAAAATAAATATAAACCTATGAAAATCCTTAAGGAGAATCCAAGTTTCAATCGCCACATTACACCACCTCCCTTGGTGTTAATTGCCAAAAATACATTGTTTTTAGTGTCATTCTTCACCATTATTTATTAAATTTGATTAAATTTCATTGCCATGTGTGCTTTTGTTGTTTCCCTTGATTTTTTTTCTTTGGTGCTCAATCAATGTTTTTAGTTGCCCTTTCATTTGCTCTTGTTGTTTTCCTTTAAATTTGTCATTTTCAATCTTCAATTAATGTTTTTAGTTATAGTTACATTTGCTTTTAATGTTTTTTTCTTAATTTCCTATTTTTGGTGATCAATCAATGTTATAATTATTCTTATATATTTTTTATTGTTTTCCCCTTGAATTTGTTTTTGGTCGTTTGTCAATATTTCTAATTGTCCTAACATTTGTTTTTGTTATTTTTACCTTGATTTCTCATTTTTGGTGTTATGTGTTGAGTTATCCCTTGTGAAAAAAACACTCAACAAGATGTTTCAAAAGCTTAAGATTATATTGACACTTTGTGCATCACCAAAGAGCTTCATAATATTAGAGTGTGTGGGCATAAATTAGAATTGCACTTTGTAAGGGTCATCAACTTTTGATATTAGAATGATTAAGTTTTTACCAACTCTTAATGAAAATTTGTGATTGCATAATCATCAATTTTGGACTTGATTGTTATTGTTAGCAAGAGGTTTCATACTTGCCCAAATACTTTTTTCAACAATTGTTTGAAATAGTGGATGCTCCTAATCAATTTTATGAAATAATGTACACTTACTTGTAGACTAATTAATACAACTAACAATAGTATAAGTCACATATATCATAATACCTTGGCAGTTTCGAAACATATTTGTCAAATAATTAATTAATGAAAGAAAATTCATTTCAACAAATAAAATATTCTTGAAATTTTAATATTTTTGTCACATAATTTCATTATTTAAAAAATAAAATTATATTATGATAAAATTGTGTTCATTGCAAGTCATTCAATGTAACTAAAAAAAATGTTCGATAAAACTAGATTGCAACTCAAAAATATTTAATATAATTAAATTTTAACTAAATAGGCAAGTTGCAACGAACATGATTTTCTCATAATGTTATATATATATGAAAATAATATAATTAGTGTTAAAGGTGGCAAGGTTTAGGGTTTAGTAGGTAGGGTACTTCAAAAGGGTGATGTGTGTAGTAGAACAAGTCATAGACCTACCAAAGGAGGTATAGAAGTCCTTTAATGGGTACATCTTGGTGAACACATTGAGAACTTGGGGAACATGGTGGAAACATCATTGGGAACAGCTGGGTAAGACACATTGGGAACGTGGTGGGAACACCAAAATCCCCAAAAAAGCTAACCCTTCCTCCGCTCTCTCCCAGAAGGAGAACTTGCAAGTATTGGAACAGGATTTAGATCGGTACCCAAGTGTGCAAAGAGGAAGTGTGGAGGTTTTGTTGTGGAGCAATCGCGCCAAACTCGAGAGTGGGAAGAGATTTTTTCCATGACAAGAAGTGCATTATCAACTAGGATGTGATGATGCTGCTGCAGGTGGGAAGCTTTTGCAGTATTGGATGTGCGTCTTGGAGTCTCGGATCGTTGCCGTTCTCTCAATTGCGTTATGATGTAGCAGCTTCTCATTGTCGCGGCAGCAGCAGCAGCAGCAGCACAGTGGGAGGTTTGAAGCTATGGAACAACACCAACGCACTCAAGGTATGGAAATTTTCAAATCAGAGTTTTAGGGAGGGTTTTAAGGTACAGGCATTTTTCTCTTATTCAGGAGCTCGATAAAAACCATTTTCTAGTTCCGGGAAAAGCATACCTGAGGAGGCTTTTTAAATTATTTGTGCTGTTTTTCAAGAATCTGGGTTATGGAATTTGCTTTCTTGTGGGGAGCAGCAGAAGTGGCTTAGGGTTTGAGAGTCTGGTTATGAAATGGTGAGGAATCTTGAAAAGAAAGTTTTTCAGCTGCCTTTTTGGATGCTAATTTGGACTTTCCGGGCTACCAGAATGGTGGGAGCTTCCTCTGCAGCCAATTGGCAGCAGGTGGTTGGAGGAAGATGAGAGAAGAGAGGAAGCAGTTTGCATCATCACGATATGAAGAAGATGGCCATGTCTTGCCTTCTGAGGAAGCAGACCTCTTCACCCTGTCCATGGCAACAAACACATTTGCCTCCAATTTCCATCATGAAGTCATCAAGTTGGAGGATGAGGTAGCAATGGGAAGAGAAGAGAGAAGTCTGTCAGGAAGTGCATTGATCAAGGTTGTAGGTGTTGGAGGTGGTGGATGCAATGCAGTGAATGAGATGATTAGGTCAGGCCTTCTGAATGTGGAATTCTGGGCCATTAATACGGATAGACAAGCCTTGGGCAGATCCTTGGCTCCCCACAAGCTGCAGATTGGTCGAGAAACCACACAAGGAAGGGGCACAGGAGGAAAGACTTTGGTTGGTGAAGAGTCAGCAACAGAGTCACTAGCAGAGCTTTCCATGGCACTGGAAGGTGCTGATCTGGTGTTTATTGCTGCAGGAATGGGAGGCGGCACAGGCTCGGGGGCAGGTTCCTCTCTCTACCATTACTCTCTGCTTCCAGATTTTTTTGCATGGATTTGCATAAGAGCATTTTTATGACCACAGATCTTTTGGGCATTTCATTATATGTACTTATCTACACCCTGCCCACCTTGGGAGCTGATGAAGTCAGTGGGTAGTCATGGCTGCTCTTCTTCACTGTTATTTGTGATGAAGGTGATGGTCAGACACTTTCTGAGTGACTCTCTCTCATAAGGTTATGACTGCACTCATTGTCTTGTTGCCTTCAAATTGTTGTTGTGGAGATTTCTCTGCAATTTCATTGATATGTATGATCACAGAGCATTTTGTGTCACTACACATTTAACAGACTCAAAGCTCTTTCATTGGCAGGTCCAGTGATTGCAAGGTTGGCAAAAGCCATGGGGGCATTGACAATTGGCATTGTTACAGAACCCTTTGCATTTGAGGGTCTACGCAGGGCTCGTGAAGCCAAGCAAGCTGTTGAGGTGATGCGCCATGCAGCTGACACTGTGGTTGTAGTCCCGAACGATCGCCTGCTTGAAACAGTTGAGGAGGAAACCAGTATGCTAGAAGCTTTCCAACTTGCAGATGATGTTTTACGTCAGGTATGTTGCTTCATCTGCATAGAAGGAACAGAAATAAGTTTTCTACAAAACAGAATACATTTTTTGTTGTCATATAGGCCACCACAACATCACAGCAAGTCATGACCAAATTTGAGTTGCAGGGGGTGCAGGGTATCTCGGACATCATAACTGTTCCAGGCCTGGTCAATGTAGATTTTGCCGATGTGAAAGCAATCATGTCGAATGCAGGGAGTGCAATGCTGGGGATTGGTGTTGGATTTGGCAAGAATCGTGCAGAGGATGTGGCTCGTTCAGCCATAATGTCTCCACTGCTCCGTTCTGTCTCAAGACCAATGGGTATTGTATACAATGTTACAGGTGGAAGTGATCTTACACTCCATGAGGTCACTGTAGCAGCTGAGATTGTCTACAGCATGGCAGACCCAAATGCAAATGTGATTTTTGGTGCTGTCATTGATGAGGGCTATCAAGGCATGGTCCGCATGACTGTGATTGCAACAGGGTTTCAAGATCCAGGAGTTGTTGACCAGAAAGATATTCGTACTGTTGATGATGACATCTTTTACTGGAAGCAGAACCCAAATAGATCAAAGCTGACTCCAGTGCCTGAAATTCTGCGCAGAAGAGACAGCAGGCGAACAAGTGTGAGCAGGAGCTTGAGATGATCTTCAAGTGTGCTAACAATGCTAGAATGTGGCTGTAGTCATCCCATCACACATGGACTTGAGGAAAGAAAGTTTGACAGAGAAATGTCTTCTTCTTCAACTGATCTCAAGCTGGAGAGAAGATGCTCAACAGCTGAGGGAGCTAGAGGATGACAAACAGGAGACTAAAATGCATGAAACCTGGACAAACTTGGGATTGCATATGATGTAAGCCCACATTCCAGTTCAGATCTAGAGTTCCCAAAGGTTGTGCATCCATTTTCACAATCATGATAAGGAAGGAGGATCCTTTGATCTTGTATGTACAACACTGGTCACACTTTGTCATTGAGAACTAGCAGAACAACAATAAGAAACATAAATATGCTTTTTGTTGTTCGTGGTCTGAAATAGTTTCTCAAACTTATCTCAATTAGCAATTGCAATATTTGAACTATTGAGAACCCATATTCAATTGACTTGAAGATTTTGTGCCAGGGGAAATCTTATGAGGAATCAAAACAATTTTATCCCCAGCTATGGCACACTAAATAATGTTGTGGGTGAAAGTTTGCTTGGAGATTCTGATAAAATTTTGAATTTTTTGTGCATTGTGGTTTGGTTTCAAACCTGTCCACAAGTGCCAGCACTGTGATAACAAGTCATAACAAACCAATGCTTTTAGGCTTCACTACTGCCTGGGAGCAGCCCTCCCATACAAAAGGGGGCTTCTTGAGTGCTTATCAAGGTCAGAGACCTTTGTGTCAGGTGGTGATTGTTTCTCAGTCTATCAATAAATCTCTTGGGTCTGTGAGGAATGATAGATTCTCTTTTTTGGCATGATATAACCTTAATGAGCTCCATGATTTTGGAAATGGAAACATAGAATGGGGCCGGGTTAAAAGATTGATGCAGATGGATGTGCTGGTTTTCATGAACAAACTGACTCCAGATATGGATATTTGGATAACAGTTCTTTTGCTGGTTATGTCCACCCTGAATGAAATGGCTAAGCTGAGGTTTTCAAAGTCCAAGAGATATGTTATTCTGAGCTTCAGAATTCATCAAAGAAAGAGCAAGATTGCAACTTGGTGCTTTCAGTAATATAATTCACCTCATGAGTTTTATTTGCCAAGTAAAAAGTTCTAGATTGTTTGAGCACAGACCTCTGCAGCCTCTCCTGAAATTCTTTTCTAACACCGGGCTTGACATATGAATGTATGAACTTGCTTTTAACAAAGTGTACACAAAATACTGGAAATGGGTAGAATTGAGTCATCAAAACAGCTTTGAGACTTTCAAGCAGACAATTGCTTTTAATTAGGTTGGCTACTTTCAGCTGATAATTATGTTCACCATTGTCACCATTAATCTTAGTGTAAGGTTCATTGTTTAAGACATACTCATCATCTGTGTGTAGTTTGCTCAAGTGTATTTCTGGAAGATGACTGCAGATTCTCCACTTGAATGTCCCCATTGAGTTGCTGTGACATTTTGAGAAGAAGAGAATCAAAACCATTTATGGGTAACTTTTGTTGGATGGTTTCAGGTTACAGACATGTCACAGTTTGATGTCTCTTTGTCATGTGAAGTTTTTTATTTTCTACTGAATGATGTGCGTACTTTGTGAAGAAAGTTGCTGAAATACTGTAGAAAGTCTGATTGTTGTTATTTTAGTTATACTTCACTTTGAGATTGAGTATGAGTGTTGTGCAACAATGTTTTTTTGGGGTGCAAACTCTCACATTTTTTCAACATCAAAATAATGAGTTCTACACATGCAAAGGATTTTTGTGAAAGAAGTGTCCCTATCCATTGTCATCCATCTTTGAGAGGATTGAGATTGCTCCGCAAATTCCCACACTATGATTTGCATTTTACTCAAGACACAGCTCTCTTGCATATGCATAAACCCCAACCTCACTCTCAAAGCTCCCCAAATTGTTTGCTAGGATTATTTCCTAGTATATATGCATAATTCAGACGTTGAAATTGAATGCATGTACTCCACAGTCATCCTTCACAAAATTGCTCCAAATACAACAGAAAAAGACAAATGTCATCTGCATCACAATGCTACATACAATCCTTGAAATCTTTGAGATAAAACAATACACCAATTGGGTTTAGCCAACAGACCGAGACAAGGGAACCCAGAAATGAAATTGTCCAGAATTTTTAGCACCAATTTATCCAAAACCATGAAATATTGCTACAGCAAATTTGGAAAGACCCACTTTTCAATTATGATACTATTTGTGAAAAAACTTGTTCTCATCTATCTTATTCTGGATACGAGTCAAATTGTGCACTCGAATTTCTGTTCACTTACCAAGGGATGAATCTTGCATTGGTCTTGATCTAGTGCCTAAAATTGCCCTTAGCAGAGGTGCAATTGTAGTGGACTCAAAAGCTTTGAAAAGCCTGGTGATTCAGTTAAACCAAATGCAGATATTGGGATTCAGGTTTTAATGTCTGTAGGTGATGATTCGCAATTGTTCTAAACAAATTGGTAATCCAGATACCGTACCTACAATTGACAATAGGCACTTATACGCTGAATATTTACTTATTTAGAAAAATGAGGTTCAGCCATTTCAAATTTAATTTTCTAAATTTCAACAGTTGAGGAATACATATGTGACATACACTTTGTGTCGTATATTTGTAATAGCAACCCAATGGTTGGCACAAGATTTAGTTCTCAACAATTTCAACAAAAGAAAATTCATTTTTTCAGCTAGACCTTCTGCAAATTATATTGTGCTAAACATCTGTCATAGGTGGAGTATTGGAGTGTTCACTACAAACAACACTAGATAGAACGGAGATGATGTAAGAAACAGCAAACCTTAGTCAAACCAGAAAACTTTGCAGAACAATCATAGTAGAGCTAGAAAACCTTCTTTACAAACAGCAATGCTGCAAAACACAGATCCTAGTTGAGTTCCATGCTCATGAAACAACACCTTCAGATCAATTGGATCTTCCCAGAAAACCCATTTTGAGAGAGAATGATGGTACCAGAAACATCTTGTATACAATCATAAAACTGCTACCAGTGTCATGGTATGTTCTTTCACTACCTATTGAGCATCAAGACACTAAGTATTGTGTCAGATCACATTCATTGAGGTACCTATTCATTGAAGTGAAACAAAGGTGGAGCAGAATTAGAACTAGAATCTCAACTGTTCATAATACAAGAGGCTTTATTAGCCTTCACAGCTTGTTAAATCATGCTCTATGCAACAAGGAGTTGAGCAGTTTTAGAGAGAAAAGTGGTTTAGTGAAGAGGGACTCCTCTGATACCAAGCCTTCTGCTGCAGGTGCAGCGCCTGTGCAGCCATGACTCTCACTTTCACTGCTGAAGTTATTGTCTTGATTGTCATCTGCAATCATGGCAAACAAAATTGTGCATTAGAAAAGAATACGGTAATGCAGATCAGTTGATCAAAAGTTATGTATACAGTGGAAACTCTGAATAAAACATTCATTGGTTTGCATCAAGCAATATTTGTGTAGAAAATAGGAGAAATATTGGTTTAGGGTTTAAACCCTAAATAGAAGATGATAGCTGGCATGAAGGCTGGGCTATGTCCAGAGCTCCAGGCTATGCCAGAGGCCTGTAGATGATCAATACGCTACACTGGAATCCAAACTTTTAACTATTAAAGGATTGGTAGTTCTTTTAAGAAATAATTCGCAAATATGGCATTAAATCTGCAAAGGAAGGTTGGATATTCAGAAAGATGCATACCCAGTGATTCTTGATCATCCACTGTGAGAATGGCAGCTCTCAAGCTGACATCAACCTTTTGT
>Ga0209611_10008691_pt1 | contig 15716 bp, 10 predicted proteins | sample S1TSphgellanicum_3_FD_187693 | JGI IMG/M metagenome (GOLD analysis project Ga0209611, IMG submission 187693) | Host-associated microbial communities from peat moss isolated from Minnesota, USA - S1T2_Fc - Sphagnum magellanicum MG (SPAdes) (version 2) | ecosystem: Host-associated > Plants > Peat...
TTGCTTAATACTTCACTTTTTCATCTTTCCAAATTCTAGTAACATCTTCATTTTTTTAAAAAGTTCATGCTGAATTTTTTTTGATCGAACATGTGAACACAAACATCAAGATGTGTTGTTAACAATTTTGCAACCTATTTTTCATGAAGGTTAAATTGTTCAATGTCCTTTCATCCTTCACAAAATCTAAGACCTAAACCATAACCATTTCAACAAACTTGTTATATTCACTTGGTTTGCAAGACAAAATGGAAAAGCCGCTATATTCATCCATGACCTAGAAATACAATTCTTATTAGAGTTTTTAATCATTACTCGTTTTGCATTGTCTGTCATGGTCAATCAAAAAAGTGAAGACTACACATCAAGCAAATGTGAATTCAACAATGGGGGAATAAATACTCTAGTTTTGTTCTTTTCTAAAACACAAAAGGAAGCTTTGATCATAGTGATACAAAAAAGGAATGTTGTGTTCGAAATCTCCTTGCTCAACTAACATTAGGGATAAACCATTCCCATTGCATTCATAATTTTATGTCCTGGAAATTTCCATTGCAACTTTGAAATCAAAGTTTGGGCTACCTATATGCATGCACATCAAACCTTGGCTACTACTATGATTGCATCAACTTGGTTAAATTGCATGGTAAATTTATTCATTTGATCATGTGTGCATGGCAAAGGTGAACAAAGGATAGAACTTTCCCAAAACCTCTTCAATTCAATAAGAAAAAATGTTATTGGCCAAAATGTGAATTCAAATACCATTAGTTCCAAGTGTTAAGGCTTGGGATGTGAAAGGGCAAATAGAAGGGCTAATAATGAAAGGGTAAATAGGATGGCCAATGGAAGCTTCCCCATGCATTTCCTCATTGTTGAATGGTTAAATAAGAGGATGGCCAATAGGATTGCTAATGGGAGATTTCTTATGCAATTCCCCATGAAATGAATAGCAAATGCATTTTCTCATGTGATATGAGAAGGCAAATGTGAATTCAAAAGTTAGTATAGTAAAAGCATTGATTGGTTGAGAAAAACAATTTTGTAATTCGAAAATCATTTACAATGACAAAAATCATTCTAAATTCAATAATTTTTGTTGTGTTGGTCAAAAATTTACAAAAGGACCACCATGCACATTGCCTTGCCAAAGATTTCCAACAATACCAAAAGCACATCAAGGAGTCCCATGGTTGGGAATATTAATGTGTGGTCACAAAAAAAAAAAACACTTATTTTAATATATAAAGATGTGTGAAAGCTTCACAATTTTTAAAGACCATATATGTTGTGTCATACATTTTTAAAAACAAGGATTACATTTTTTCTTGGCTATAATGTTATTGGGATGGGTGACCAATTGGAAGGCAAGTTATGCAACCATTAAAGCCCACCTTTTAAGATTAATGGGTTTTTTTATCATAGAAGCTTCATGTAATGTGTATTCTTTCTCTCTAATAGTTCAAGGAAATAACAAGTCTACTTGATGGATGGTGGCCATTTATCCAAAAGGAATAAAAAACTATGAGAAATTGTATCATATTAAATCACAAGGTAATGAATAACAAGGTTTGAAATTGTATCATATGCAAGATTAGTGAGGCATCTAATAATCGAATCAAAATGGGTGATATGACCCAACATCCATTAATGCACCAATTAGAGAAAACTTGGTATTTTGGGTTTTCATTTGGATGAAATTCAATTTAACCCCCATTGGTGCCCAAATGGGTTAATGAAAAAAATCAAATTTTTTTCTCTACTTTTCTACTCCTACCTACCCCCTTCTACTTGCTTATCCCATTCTACCTACCTACCTATCTCCCCTTGCTAAACTCATTCCCCCACATCGCCTTCATCATTGTAACACTTTAGTTTGAATCAAGTCCTCACTTCACCTCCACCATTGCCTCCAATCATGTAGGAAACATTAACTCTTCATCCTCCTAATTATACCTTGTTGCCTAATTATACCTTGTTGCAAAAGATGACAATGAACCATTCACTTGTTCTCATCTTCTTGTTTCATGTTGCAAAAAACTTGTTGTCTTCTTCTTTTGTAATTTTTTTTTAAAAAATTACAAATATTGTGGTTTTGTTTGGCCATTATAGCTACATTGCCCCTCCCCATCTTCGAGCTCCAACTTTGCACCTTTGAAAAGTTCAATTCATCATCATGCCTCCAATGACCACTTGTTAGTAAGAATTTTTTGTTGATGCTCTTATGTAACAACAAGATTTCAAAGTAGTTTGTTGTTATTTATTTATTTATTTTGCAATGGAGCTCTTTGCTATCTTTCAAACAATGCTAGCTTGTGAGCATGTGAACATGAGCAACAAACACATGAGCATGAGTAGGTTTAGGTTTAGACATGTTGATCCAATGTGTTTTCACGTTTCATATCAACTTTTGCCCTTTAGTAGCTAATGCCTCTTCAAGTCTTATGAACTCGAGGTATTTTTTGGGGTTGTGAACAAAGAAGGTGCATAAAAACTATAACATTGCTTCAATGTGAAGCACTAAAAACATCTTTGACAAAACAATGAGCACAAGTTCATTTGGTGTGCCATGTAATGCACATTAATGAATTAAATAACTATGTTTTTGTTCACATGCATAGTAACACTTATGCGATGCCCTTAAAACATAGAATCACCATCACAACCATGACATACCCATCAAGAGGCAAGTTGTTCCTTGGCTTAAACCTCCAAACATGGACATGCTCCATAGAATAATAACAATAATATTATTAGCCATTACACCCATTTCAACATGTTGAAGTGTTAGTAAAATTTGAATGCAAACCCAATTTTTCATCACATAAACATGCATGTTTATCCACTATTGATTATCAATTGTATCACCTCATTTACACTCAAAACAAAGAAAACACATTCTTACAAAATAGTTATAATGTTTATGGAGACGACCTCATGCATGATTTTTAATGTTCCCCACTTCATATTGTCGATCCAATTTTCCCTCAAGTTGTTATTCACATTTAACATATATAAATTTCTAAAAGCTTCAACTTTTGTCATTGGTTGACCTTGGTTTAACAAATGAAAAATGTTTGGCAATTGAATCAACTTATTTTTTGGAGCTTTCATGAACTCCAAATTGATTAACTCATTGCCTCTACTTATATATATCCTCTTTGTTATGAATTGTATCTTTAGTGCAAAAGCACTTTCCAACATCAAAATTACCCATGGCAACAATTGTTTCCAATGACCAAGTTTTTGGAGGGTGTCCAAGTTAGGTGTTGATAGGAGTTTTTTATTTTCACTCCATTGTAAAATAGATGACACATTTCATCTTAGACATTAGATCATCCAATCCTAAAACAAATCAACCCCAAAGGGAATCATGTAGCCCAAGTGTCCCATAAAACTTTAAACTTGTCATAGGATCTTCTAGGTTTCTTAGTAGGTGTTTGGTTTTCATGGGAACAATTGTACAAAGATGGATCAATGGTTGAAGAAATGGAAGATTTTGGAATTAAGCACATCAAAATGGACTTAGGCTTGTCGAGTAAAAATTATAACTCAATCAATTTAAAAATAGGGTTATGTATATGTTGAAAATAAAATTATAATTGATATAGGGTATGTGTAAGTCTCTAATATTCAATAAATTTATAATAAAAAAGAATGTGCATTAAAGATTGAAGGTATTAGTTGTTAGTAGGTTCAATTATTGTGAAATAATGTTTTGATTAATTATATAAGGTGAATATAGGGTCAATAAATTAATTTAAATTTGGGTTTAAGACATTTAAATGAACATGGAGAATAATGTTTAAAAATTTAAGTCTAACATTTAGGGTTTTAAAGCTTGTAGGTCAATGAAATTCAAAGAATGTTTTGCATTATATTAATTGTGTTTAGTAGCTTGTACAATTTACAACCTAAACACCTCAAGATTTGTGCATTTACACAATGCACATTTGGACTTAGGAAGGTGGATCAATGCAACAATAATAAGGTGCACCCTATAACTTGCATTGAACACAAAACCTTAGTAACTTGCAAAATGCAAAACTGTCACAATTTGTCAATTGCCACCTTTGAAAACAAAATCTTCATTAAAAAATAATCACATAAAAAAATGCATTGAACATAAAGCTTTAGGTTTGAGCTTCTTAGGTGTGCTAGCTTAGTTACTTAGTTAGGTCTTAATTAATTAAGAATAACCATGTTAGTTTAGTTGTTTGGGTTTTTATCTCGAATTGATTCAAGTGTGAATGGGGTTCGGGATATTTTGTGGATGAAATATAATCCTTTCAATGATTTGAAATTCCAAAGCACATGTTGTTACAATTTGTTGTGTTATGTAAGTTTCTTTTGCAAATTTTATTGGGTTTTGATTTGTGTTTTTTGGATTTGGATTCTTATGTTGTTGTAAATGAGTCATATTTTGAATCACCAAAAGTGTGATTTCTTGAATTTTGTGCAACTTTAGAAGTCTAGTTGTTTGCACATGATTTCTTGTAACAAGTGTTGTGGAATAAGTTTTATTTTCAATGTTGTGTGGCATAGGTTTGTTGTAGTTTTTGGTTTTACATAAGGATTAGTTGTTTGGAAGCTTTGTTTAGATGTTGTGTGGCATGTTGGTTGTGTTTTTGTTTGTGGAGTTATAGCTAGGGGATGCTTCTTGATTTTTCTTTTAAACTTAAGATTATACTATGAGACTTTTGTGATTCTATATTTGTTTTGGGTTAAAAATCCTTGAGGAGTTGAACGTCATTGAAGGTTAAGACCTTAAAGTTTATTGTGTGAAGGAAAGGACAAGAAGAAAAAGAAAATCATCAAGGAAGATATTCAACTTTTGTCACAGGAGTCCTTTTCTTTCTTTTTTCCTCTTTATCTTTTTGTCTTGATTTCTTTCATGTTCTTTTTCACTCACATTGTTGAAGCTAGCTCCATTTTTTTAATAGCAAAATACCTCTAGCTACAACAAAAGGAGCAAAGGAAGGGGTTCATAAGGAAGAAGCAACAATGGGAGGAGTTGAGCTCCATTGGAATCACCATCGTGCATTGAAGAATTTTACATTTTCTCCAAACCTTGGAGGTTCGATTCATTTAGGAAGTTTGTGGTGCTTCAAACTAAATTCAAGATAGGAGGTTTAAGGGGTCCAATTTGATCCTCTCATTTTATTTTACTTTCCAAACCAAGAGGTCAAGTTCATTTCACCTATAAAAGAACATTGATTTAATGATTAAACAAATTCTTTTTATCAAAAAAATTAGACGTGGGCTCCTATGAACATACATGCCATCATCTTATAGTGAAATGACATGAGACAAGAAAAACAAATTTCTAATTTTATTTTTTTTGAAAATAAATCCCAATTCGACATGAATATCCTGCAACATGAGATGTATCTCACAAGATGTCATTGAGTGTAGTAATTTAAAAGTAATTTGGGAGATTTTTTGGAAATTCATCATGGGCATGTATGGTGTCAATTTGGCATGATTTTTGTGCCATTAAGTTTCTGGAAAAAAAGGTTACACCAATGCAACTTTGTTGAAGTTTTGGAAACAAATTTTGAAGGTCAAAGGCTAATATTTCATTGTGGAATTAATTCCATTTATTCTTTGGAAATTCATATCTCATTCGTACAAAGGTGGAATCACCAGTTGTTTGCACAAATGAGTTCATAGAGAAGAACATTATTAGTGTGGGAAATTTTTGGCCATTTGGAGACAAAACTTTTTAAACGCTTGTTCATGGGTGTGGAAAGGTGGTCATCCATGTGTGGGGTTGGTTTTGCCAAGTTTTTTAGTACCAATTTCTTATATTGGTAAACATGTATTCTTATCATTGACATGTGGTGGAATGTTGCACCATTGAATGAAGAGACCTTTGAATGCCTATCGTGATTCTTGTGCAGGAATCATAAAAGTGGAAATTCGTGTTACATGATTTGTGTATTTTCACTTATATTTGTTGGGTGTGCTTGTTTCCTATCATTGTGTTAGTTGGGTTGTTAGTTCATTTTCAAGGGGTAAGGGGGCTTCATGAATTGTGTGCTATTGGTTGACAATCTATAAAACAAGCATAAGTTCCTAGGTTGATATCTCAAAATACATGTTGAACTTGTTGATCTTTCAAAAAGTTACACCTAAAATGTGATTACAACAGTCCCTAATAGTAGTGTGGCAAGTGGGAATGGGAGTGTTAATGGCAATGGGGCCATTGGAAATGGTGGAACCATCAAAAGTGGTGGTATCAATCCTTCCATTAGTACACGAGGCCTTTTACCACATTTAACCCAATTGTGGAATTCTTTCAAAAGTTATGGTGAAATTACCAAAAGGTTCATATCGAAAAATTGAGGAGTTTACAAGAGTTTCAACATAAACCCCATGAGAGTTTATGGAAGCCTATGCACAGATGCATAAGTTGATCATGGCGACATGAAGCATGAAGAAAACCCAAGCGATCCAATTTTGGTATGAGATCCTAAACAAGGAATTTAAGCATCGGGTGCAAGATGCCATTTTATTTCAACCCACACAACCCACGTTGGTGGATGTGTTCCAATTATCAAAATGCATTGAGATGAACATGGTGGAAGAACATGCTAGTTACATTTGGGTTTGGTTTTATTCTTGGGCCCATGAATTTGGTAGGGGTGGCCAAAATGGTGTATTGAACACCACTATTTTTCATTGAGACATTGGCCATTCTAAGTATTCAACTTGTGACCATGTTTTGTTTAACATCCACATTATGTGAAACCAGTGGAACACTAGATGTGGTAGTTAGGTTTGAGGATATTTTTGTAACTACTATAGTTTGCTCCCCAACAAAGTTTCAAGGGTGCAAGGTGCACCTTGAATTTTGGCATGTAGCTATGGCCAAGTGTCATGATCTTTTAGCATAGTTATCCATTAATCAAGCCAATGTTGTTCCTAGTGCGATGGTAGTGCATAATGAGGAAATATTTTTTCTAGTCGAAGGTTGCGGGGTGTTGACACATTGATATCGACCGACATGGTTTTGTTAGATTCTAGTGTTAAGCAAGGGTACTTGGATTAACCAATGTCAATCTCAACCCATGCCCGTATCAAATTTTGAAATCAATGGGTGGCTAATAAACAACTTTGGGGTTAACCAAGCAAGAGGTTATGATCTAGTCAATCCTACCAACCCATAGGTTATATTACAATGTGGGCCCAAGTGGTGGGACTCACACATGCCACATCCAATGATGTATTGGTTGGAGGTGTAGTCTTGTATCCCTTGGGGATTATTATTAACTTTTCAGAAGAAACTACTTATTACCACCCAGGATGTCAAATAGGAGCTAGTCACAAGGCTTCATTGCTAGTGAGGCTCATTGGGGGGTAAGTTGGAAAATCCAACAAATCCACTATGTTGGTTGGATTTTTAAGCCTTCCACATGGGTTTGAGTTATTGGAGGGTAGCATCCATGATCAAAACGAACCCCCAACTGGGGAATTGGCAATGTTGGGATCATAAGAAATACCATCCATTTAAGCTTCCACATTGGATCCTAGCCTACCATAGGGCACATTGACCAAGCTACACGCATCAGCCAAACATCTTATTCATCAGGCTTGGCACACTCTATTGTCACCAAGCCCACAAACACTCGTGGATGTTGGGCCACCATGATTGAACCCATTAATGATTAGATGTTATGGCTATTTATTGGATTATCACCAATATGGGATATGCCTATTAGACTTGTTTGGAGGCATTAATTTCAAGTTAATTGCAATGTTATAGTCAAGGATCCAAATACAGTGATAACACTACGTGGAACAAGATCCACATGCTAAACATGCCTTTAAACATCATATTATAATGTTACACGAGCAACATCCCATTTTATTGCCAACCCTAGGTCCATTTTATTGCCAACCTTAATTATTCAGGGTTACCAACATTCCTTACCAAACAACATCACATTATTAAGGACGTAAGATTTGGATAAGATTGTGTTAATAGATTTGGTAATTGTAGGTTGGTCATGTCAAGGCCTTTCATAGGTTGGTACAAGCCAAGGACTTCTAGACCCCACATTAGGAAGGTGAAAACACATTACACTGTCCATAAAATGTTTTCACAAGGTAGTTATTGCAAGATTTTGGGATTTGTAATTAGGCATGTGATTAAATATAATAAACTAAAATGAAAAAGGACTCCATACTACAATGCTATATGCAATATGTCACATTGTACAAATTTCATGGATAGTTTTTAAATAACCATGACATAATGGACTTTTAAAGGAGTACCCAAAAACCTGTAACAATCCATTATCAATGAATATGGATTCCATGCACCTTTAAATATAATGTTTCTTAGTGAGTAAAGGATTCAATGGTAATATGATGTGGTAACATTGATACCAAGGAAGACTTTTTGGAGGGATTTTGATGACCAAGTTTTTTATGTACCTTGAATTATGATTTTTTATTATTATGTTTTTTATTAAATGAAAATAATAGATTGAAAGCTCATATTTCAATTTTAAGTTTTTCATAAAGTAAACTAGGGTTGACAAAATAATAATAATAAATTCTAATGATAACTTATAAAATGACACGTGTGATTCAAGGTATCATGCCTTCACACTACCTTCGTAATGTTAATTAAGGCAATTATGGATTTCCACATGTGCTTAAAATTGTTACACTTTAATGTGCTTTCACCCAAGATTTGTTTAGGATTTAATTCATGTGTTATAACATTTACAAACCATGTAAATGTAGCCATGTGCATACATTTTAGAAAATGTCCCACCATTAGGAGATTTTCAACCAACCATTTTGGTGGGATGGCAACAAATCAAGGTTTGGATTGGCACATTAGTGCATGTGGATGTTGTTGCAGTTGGTTCACGTGTCCATTAATTTTAATGGTTGTGGATTACCTAACACCATTAGATGACGCACTCCTAAGTCCTTGGTTAGTCCCAAGTTGGGATTAACTTGCTCAAGTTGCGAAATCAGGAAGGACTTGGGGCACGCTCCCAGCTTCCAACACTAAAGGGGGTGAGAGGGGCGTGCTAAAAGTTCCGGGATTAAACTAGGAAGAAGGCCAAGCTACTTAGTTATTTGGTCCTGCATCCAAATCCAACCAACAAGTTGGTTAGAACTCATTCTGCACACTTTTGGTGTTGAGACTAGCCATGGGCAACCTTGGACTCATTTGACTCACCATGGCCCGGATTCGGGGGAAGCCACCACCTTCCCCCATATAGTATTCTCTGCGTCTCACCATCGCACTTGCATTTGAATGACACTTTTTCCCGGGACTCCCAAAGTGGAGTCCCGAAACTGTCTCGGTTTAGACTCTTGGGACTTTGGGCGTTCATAACTTCTCACCCTGACCTCGGATTGGGACGAGGTCTAAAGCAAAGTTGTAGTTCTCCTCGAGAGCTTTCCAATGGTGTGTTGCACTTCATCTGAACGCACCGGGATCGGGTCGATTCTTGACTTTTAGTGGTCGGGAGTCAAACTGCTAGTTTGACTCCCGGCCTTTCTTTCGACCATAACTTGTGCTGCAGATGTCCAAATGGCTCATGCAAGGCCATTTTGGACATCTACACTCCAAGACCTTTCCAACAATATAAAGAACGCCTCAATGAGAGGTGTCTTGACCCCTACAATCATGTTATGAGTTTTTGAGAATCCCGGAGGACTTCCAAGTCCCATTTTCGGGAGTGTGAGTGGCGACTTCACATTTCCTTCAAAGTGGGGTTGCGACATTAGAAGTGATCTCATAAGCATATCAATTCATCCCTAGGTCACGCACATATTTGGTGGATGACATATTGGATCATGGATGCCATTCATGCATGATTTGTCATGATGATTGGCCACCTTTTGTAGTGGTCAATAGGGTTGGCCTTCCATGACCAGCCTTACCAACATTCGTGAGTTTTCCACATTTTTGTGCATTTAAGGATGGAGGCCCCAAGATGATTTGGGATTTCAATTCATCCAGTATGGAAGAACTCAATGTAGATGAACGAGAACGGGCCATGGGATCCCGCACTTATACCTCAAATGTGTTTAACATTTCTAAGGGAACTCACAATCAGATTTTAGGGCAAGTTATGGACCTTAATTGCCTCACATGGGTTTTTTGTTTGACCTTGGCTAAACAAACATATTTAGATCAATATTTCTTACCCACCCACCCTACATCTCGATTTGTTGCACCATTAATTGGGATCGTCATGCTAGTGCGAAGGGGGATGATATTGTAGTAACACAGATTGCACATCCTTGGCATACATGGGATTAGGTGTCGCAACCTTAGCCTTGGGCTCACAACCAAGGCAAGGGTTTGCAAATGTGCAAACCAAGAATAAGCCCAATAGTCACATTTCATGCTCCCGGGAGTGCAAAAGAGTGTGAGGGAATGAACCTTCACACTCCCAAATGAACTCCCATTTTGGGAGTTGGAGTCCTAATGGACTCTCGAATTTTTAGAGGGCGATTGCAAGAATCAAAACTCATTAGATTGAAACGTTCCTTATATCATTAAAAAGTTCTTGGAACTTAGATGTCTAAAATGGGCTTGCATGACCCATTTGGACACTTCAAACACAAGTTATGGCCAAAAGAAAGGTTAGGAGTCAAATTGCCAATTTGACTCCTAATCACTAAAAGTCGATAATCACCCTGATTTCCTTGCGTGCAGGTGGCATGCAACATACTATTGAAAAGCTCTTGATGAGGGCTACAACTTTGTTTCAGACCTCATCTCAATCGGAGTCTGCAGATAAAGCTATGGGCCCCCAAAAGTGCGAGAGTCCCAACTTTGGGAATTTCGGGACTCCCACTTGGGAGTCTCGGGACAAAATGCCATTTGGATGTTGGTCCCGTGGCCAGCCACAAAGTATACTATAAAGGGGAAGGTGGTGGTTTCCCCCAAGTCCGAGCTATGATGAATCTTATGAGTTCGAGTCTGCCCGTGGCTCGTCCTAGCACCAAAAGTGCTCCAACTATGCATTAACCAACTTGTTGTTTGGTTTGTGCAGGTCTGTGTGAGTGATTGATCACTTGTCATTCTTCCTAGTCCCATTTCGAAGCTCCAACACACCTCTCTACCCCCCCAAAGTGTTGTGAGCCAAAAAATGTGCTTCAATTTTTTATTTTTCCGTTGTTTTCACTTCAGACTCACATTTGAGCCTATCAAGGAGTTTGGGAGCGCGTCATCAGGATTGCTAGGAGGGATTTACGGGTGTTGGGAAGGAGTTCAGTAATGTGTGAATGCCAAGACAATGTGGTACCCTTAATATGTTACATAATAACCACATGTTACACTTTCAACCTTGGGCAATGGGGATAATCCATCATTTAAACCTAAGGTACCCTTGATTGCACCACATGGGAACCAAATATTGGTTTTGTGGTTATAGGGGATGAAATGCACATAATACAATTGTTATTATAAGATTATGTTGGACGTTTTACCTTTAATTGAAAGGAATTAATTTAATTAAAGGGACAAGAGGTACAAGTTATATTGGAGGATGATAATTTAATTTTCAGTAAACCTTATATGCTTAGTGAGGTGCAAAGGGCCTTAGTTCATGCACATATAACATAGTTGTTAAATGTGGGTTTGGTGGAATTGTTTAGGGGTGAATATGCTTTGGCAACAATGATGTTAACCAAGAAGGATATTTTTGGCAATTTGATTAAGCACCACACATGTGGGGATTGCCATGTGGTGAATTATAAATGAACCATTTCAAACAAATATGCCATGCCCTTGCGATAGGTGATTTTTGACACCTTATGACAAGCCAAGGTTTTTAGTACCTTGGACTTGTGGTCTAGTTACCATTGTTACCATTGAAAGAAGGTGACAAGGTCAAGACAACATTATGAGGGATTGATCTTCATGGGAACAATTGTTTGTACCAATCAAAGTTTTTGCCATTTGGTTTGAAGAGTGTCCTTGTTAAAGTTCAAAGGGTAATGGATCAAATGTTGGTGGGTTTTAATTTTGTTAAGTGCTATATCAATGACATCATTGGTTTAGTTTGAAGCCAAAATATCATAGGCATCATTTGTAGGAAGTGTTTGGAAAACTCAAAGAACATAACCTTAAGTTCATCCAAGCAATTGGTTCTTTCATACTCAAGTGGAATATCTGGGTCACATGATTTATCTAGGTGGATAAGGGGGTTCAAAGGGCCAAGGTTGAGGCAATTTCACAAGTTCCCCAACCAATGGATGTTAATCAATTACAAGCCTTCTTAGGCTTATGTAATTATTATTGGAGGTTTGTCAAAGGCTTTAGTAGCGTTGTTAAACCTTTGACCTAATTGATTAGGATTGACCAAAATTACATATGAGTTGAAACACAAAAGTGAACATTTCAAAAGTTAAAGGTTAGACTCACCTCAACCCCTATTTTGAGGTGACCATTTAAAGACAATTGTTCCAATTACATGCCAATTAAAGCACTTTAAGGTTGGGAGCTATGCTTACCCAATGTGATGATGATGGTTAAGAATTTGTGGTGGCATATACCAATATGTCCAACAACAAGATGGAGGACAAATATAATTCCTATGAAAGGGAATGCCTTTCAGTTGTTTGGGTTGTGCCATCATCCCAATGTTATATTTATGGTAGCCCATTCACTTTACTTATTGATCATTAGTCATTCAAGTTTTTGATGGAATTTGATCGACTCATAGGAAAGTTGTTTAAATGGGCCTTTATCCTACCTAAGTATGATTTTGATGTTGTCCACACTAGGATTGGTATAATCAATTGGGATGTTGATGGCTTGAGTTAAAACCCAAGTTCTAACAAGGAGGATATCGCTCTAAGTTCATTGGCACGGGATGTGAATTTGGAGGTAGTACTAGTATGGCATGCCTCAACATACTTATGTACCCTAGTTGGATGTTCTAGGGATGTACCTCGGACTAATATGGGTGGTGGGCCATGATGTGGACATTGAACTAGAAGGTGATGGTGCCTTGCATATACATGTGGATGCACCTATTATTCCATATTTGCAAGCATATGAAATTTATGTTGGATTGACACCCAAGGAATGAGATTGGGTTGTACATAAGGCCAAATGGTTCAAATGGGAAGGTAATTCCCTCCTACATGTGTGGGTAGATGGACAAGTGTGGGTTGTACCTCGCACAAAAAATGTGAGAACCTTGTTAAGCATGTGCATGAAAAGTTGGGCCATTTTGGGGTTTGATAGATCTATAGTTTGCTTTAGAACAATATTGGTGGTGAGGGATGGAACTTTAGATTCAACAATTTGTTTCTTGGTCTTTGGTGTGCGATCAAGTATGAATTTCATTCAATGCACCTACATTTCATTTTTAGCCATTGCCTATCATGAGGCTTAAATAATAATAGAATTTGGATTATGCTGACCCACTTAATTTGATTATACAACATAATTCATTTTATTTGGTTATGATTGAACATTTTTTGAAGTGGCTAAAGTTGGTGCCATTGTTAGATCGTAATAATGAAAGTGTTGCCTATGCATTTTTGGACATGGTGTTGAATAGATTTGGGGCTTTAGTTGAAATACTCATCAACAAAGGTACGAAATTCTATGGGGAGTTCCAAGAGTTGTGTGAAAAAACATTCATTAATCATCACACTATTTCATGAAACCATATTGACTTGCAAACAAATTAGCCAAATGGATGGTGTAAATAATGAAATAGGGTTTGGATCAATGTTCTTGAGGTTGGCATATGGGATATCTTATGCCACCTTTGGAGGAAATGTCAATCAACAAATGATTTTGCCCTAAATGCACCCAATGAACCAAGGTTCCTAAGGTTGGATAATAAAACTAATCCATGGGTTTTTTTTGCATGATGATTGACATTCGGCTAGGAATTTGAAGGATTATAATTAGGTGATTAACAGTGTGGCTCAATTTGCACCTAGCCTACTAGTTTTTTCACCTCAAAACTAATGTGTTCACCCATGGTGGATCTTCATTAAGTAATCCCACATTAATATCTGGTTAAAGGGGACCTTTGCCCCAAATAAGGGGGCAATTTGGACATGGTCTACCATTTAGGGTATTTTCATGTTATCTTTTTTTATGTGTGGTGACAGTGATTGTTCTAGGTGTTAACATAGGAACGCACAATAGTTGTTAAGTATGTTAGTTTAGATATTTTGTTAAGTCCCAATTAGTTAGGGATAAATTAAGCTAATTTGGTTGTTTGGGTTTTTTTTTCAAATTGGTTTAAATGTGAATAAGGTTCGAAATATTCTTTGGATGGGATATAATCCCAATTTGTGTGATCTCAAATCACTTTTGGTGATTTGAATTCCATAACACATGTTTGTTGTTGTTACAAATTTTTGTGTCATGCAAGTTTTTTTTGCAAATTTTATTGGGTTTTTTTGGGTGTTTTTTGGGCTTGGATTCTTGTGCTATTGCAGATGAATCACATTTTTTGTTTTAAAATGATGTATCATTTAACATATTTTCATGTTGTGTTTTCTATGTGTGGTGACAACGATAGTTGTAGGTGTCAACATAGGAGCGCATGACAAGGTTCACAACTAACAAGTTGCATTTCAAATTTAGTTGCAATATATTTGAAACCTTGGTCCTTGATTCTTTAGTAATTTGGATCCTAGATGACCATTGAAACTTTCTACCAACTATAAACAACTTTGAATGCATAATGCACATATTTTTGTGAAAGGAATACATTATTCAAGCAAAAATGATGAAGGAAAGTGATTTTTTTTTGGTGAACTTGCACATTCTGTTGTTGATGTTTTTCAAATCCAACAACACACATGATCATGATGGTCAAGGTGATCCTTTGTGCTCACAATGCACCATTTGCAAAAATGAACCTTTCCTTTGTCAATTGATGGTGATACGACACTTGTGGCTTTTTGCTTTTGGCAAGGAGGCTAAAGGTGACAAGGCTTTTAACTAGGGGGAAGATCTAGTTACCATGTGTAAGGTTAAAGGGGGGTGTTAGGATGATTAAAAGAAAACACCTAAAGGGCCTTTCACTAGCCTTTTTCCTTGAACTAATTTGGCAAAAAATCACTCCAAAACAAATTGTTGCCCCTAGCCCAACTACTACTGTTTGAAATTATATGTATAGGGTTTAGAATTTCATGCATATGTTACCTCCAAATTTCTTGCACTAAATGTCACATGCAATGAGATACTTCAATTAAACTTAAATTAAAATATTTCATAGTCCCTAAAGTTAAGTGCATGAAACATTAAACTAAAGTATAAGTTAATAGAATGTATATCCAACTATTAGAAGCTTGAAAGTTGCCTTTTCAAAATTCAAACTAACTTTCTAAATTAAATATTTTTGAACATATCGAAAGGATTTAAAAGCATGAATTTGAAGTTATCAAAATGGAATGGAAGATCCATGAGCATTCATGAAATCCAAGGGTGAAATAAAATTCACCCAAAATATAATCTATAATTTTATTTCATCCATTAAATGTGATTCATTTTTTTTTGGCATGAAAAGTCAATTTTTACAAGTGGATTTGATTTGATAGCTCTTTTATTTACTTATTGTCATTGATGTGTTCATATAATTGACTTGGTCACCCAAGGTGGACACTTCAAGTTATTTTTGTGACCTATGTGCGCCAAACAATTATTTTGGGGGGGTGGGGAAGGGGGGGTGAGCCAGGGGGTAATAGGTTTTGGG
>Ga0209611_10008692_pt1 | contig 15714 bp, 7 predicted proteins | sample S1TSphgellanicum_3_FD_187693 | JGI IMG/M metagenome (GOLD analysis project Ga0209611, IMG submission 187693) | Host-associated microbial communities from peat moss isolated from Minnesota, USA - S1T2_Fc - Sphagnum magellanicum MG (SPAdes) (version 2) | ecosystem: Host-associated > Plants > Peat...
TTTGGTGAAAATTAAGTTCCATTTGAATGAAAATATTGAATGACATTCTATGCAATTTTCAAATTGAATTGAAAAGAAATAGGATGCAAATTGGTGCAAAGGTGTTGAAAATCTACTCATGACAACGGTTTTGACAAAACAAAACTATGAAATGACATACCTTACTCGAAAGTTAGTTTTTTAATTAACTAATCTTCAAAATAGTGAAAATATGAAGTTGACATGTTGAAAATCATCATAATTATCATAGGCTACATTCTGAATGGTTTCAATATTCATATCACAATATTATAGTAAATGATGGAAAATTATATAATTTCAATTTTTTAACGTGGAAATTAACCTAGGCTACGATAGATTCAAAAAAACACCTTTCCATTCCTCTTTACTTGAGAATTAGCTTAATAAATTCCAATTTGAAATTGCCAAAAGGTTAACTTATGGAACCAACATGGGGATCTCATAGTCATTTCGTCGGAATTAGGTACATAATAAGGGGACCCATTAGGAGGAATGTTGTTTGCTCTAACTCACTTTCGCATTCTTTGCCCTACAACAATAGCCCACCCTACTTGTGTTTTCCCCTTTTTGGCGGATGATACACATATAATAAGTCATGCATAAGGTGTGGTTTTTGTGTTTTTATGATTACAGGAGGAATTATCAACATTAGGTTTTTTAATGTAACTAGCAAAGTGTGAAGCTTAGTCTCCTTAGGGGTTGGACCACTCTATATCACTTCCTCTTGGTTTTCTTACTCCCAATTCGGGTTTTCATATTTTGGGTGCACTAGTGGGATCCACATCATTTGTTGAATTGTTTATGGTTGAAGTTTTCCATGAAGATCTTAAGATGATATATAATCTCCCTATGTTTGTAAATCCTCAAGCGGCTTTTACGATGCTTTCATCGTGCTATGCCCAACGCTTGAGCTACTTATTTCATATAGTGTTTTCATCTCCAAAGTTCGATACTTATACCATAGTTACATTGGAGAAATTACTTTGTGTGGGATCTTTTGGTGGTTCTATCAGTCATTTAACTTGTCGTTAAGTCATTATTCCTGCTTCTCTGGGCGAGTTTGGCCTCCTTTCTATGGTTTAGATTATTGCCCCTGCATTCTTGGGGTGTTGGGCACTAATTGTTCCTACACTTGTCATTCATTTCCAATAACATGATAACCTTATTCCTTTCGATGCAGTAGCACATGTTGAGATTGACACTTTTTCATTCCAAATGGCATTATGAAATGTCCGAACCATGTTACCCTAAGGTGTTTACTCTCATGTCCCTCCTTTTGAAAGCCTGATGGTTTGATTTTACCTTTAGTTGCAAACTTCTTTGGCAAAATGTTTACATGAGCAAAAAATTGCTTCCTTTTTAGTAAATGTTCCTTCGGATATCGCACGAGCACATCTCTGTTCATGTGCGAGTCCAGGGATAGGCAATTGGTTATTAATTTGTCCTAGCACACCAACATTATGTTTACCATCAGCCCACTTTCTTATAGCACTACGTACTCATCTTGGCTTGCCGTATCCTATAATTGCACACCTTTCACTATGTTAATGTGATCATACCATTGACAATTTAGGTACCCATTTGCTTCAATTCCTTTGTGGGAGTGAGTGTACAATAGTTGACGCACCCCCAAGCTCCTTAATAGACTCAAATGTGAGTCCAAAGTGAACACAATGGAAGAATGAAGAGTTGGGGTATGCTCCTTGGTTCGCAGCACTTTGGGGGTAGAGGGGCGTGCTGGAGCTCCAAGAGAGGGACTAGGTACAATGACAAACTAATCAATTACTCACACGAGCCTGCACAAACCAAACAACAAGTTAGTTAGTACATAGTTGGAACACTTTTGGTGCACGGACAAGCCATGGGCAAACATGGACTCACAAGACTCATCACGACCTAGACTTGGGGGAACCCACCACCTTCCATCTTATAGTATTCCTTGTGCCTGGCCACAGGGCGAGCACCCAAATGTCATTTTGTCCCGAAACCCCCACATTGGAGTCCCGAAATTCTCCAAATTAGGATTCCCATGACTTTGTGTGTAGACCTTTGATTGAAGTGAGGTCTAAAGCAAATTTTTAGCCCTTGTTGAGAGCTTTCCAACGGTATGTGGTGCGCCACCTACACGCAAGGAAATGAAAACAATTCTTGACTTTTAATGGTCGGGAATCAAATTGGCAATTTGACTCCTGACCCTTCTTTTGGCCATAGCTTATGTTTTAAGTGCCCAAATGGGTCATGCGAGCCCATTTTAGACATCTAAGTTCCAAGAGCTTTCCAACAATACAAATAATGTTTCAATCCAATGAGTTTTGACCCCTGCAATCACTTTTTGAAAATTCAAGAATCCATTGGGACTCCAACTCCCAAAGTGGGAGTTTCACTTGGGAATGTGAGGGTTCATTCCCTCACTTTCCTAAACTCTTGAGAGCATGAAATGTGACTCCCGGGCTTCATTCTTGGCCTGCCCCTTTTACAAGCCCTTACCTTGGTTATAAACCCAAGGTTAAGGTTGTGACAATAGCCCATGACACACTTCAGGATATTATTGCAACTATTGTTTTAGAGAGCATAACAAATGTTTAAAAGGAGGTCTCCCACCTTTTCTTTCGCCACATTCGACGATGAGTGGATATTCTTATTATTAAAAACAACTTTCGTACTTTGATGGACATTATCATTGTTGACCTAACTCATGCAGATATGGTGCAACGAACATCAATAACAACAACACATGCAGTAACAATGGCTACATAGGAGAAGACATAATCCTATGCCGAATGAACATTAGACGATGATTTCATTCCCTTTGCTATTGAGACGTATGGGTGTTTTCATTTTGGTTTTGATTCATTCTTAATCGCTTGTGCATATGGCACGTCATCAATGGTCTTCTTTAATCCCCTTGATGTTCATTTCCCACTTATGTGTGTCCATAGTTTTGCAGCGTGCGCAAGTCGTAACGATTCTTTAGTGAGCTATTGCACTTGGTCGGGGTTCTTCATCTTTTCCACACATCATAACGAGTGCACTTTTGTTTAGTTGATTTGTGGTAGACAACAACTTTTTCATCTTAGGTCTTCTTTGTTATCATTAATCATCATTTCATAACCTTGGGTCATATTTGCATAAGGTTTATTTTATTTATTTTTCATTGATTGTTGGCTTTCGTTTTTCTTTTTTTGGGTTATCTACTTGTGCTTTCATCTGCCTTGTACTTTTGATGGATGGGTTCCCATCCTTGATTTTTATATATATGGTTTTTTTTCACCAACATTGCCTTACATAAATTTGAAGGCAACATTAACAAATTTCATTACATCATTTGTAAAGTTCACTATTGTGAAAACTCCCATTGTGATGTAGTTTAATGACATTATTATGGAGTGAAGCCAAAGAAAAATAAATAAAATTTATTACAACGACATTCTTGCAATACAAATATTTAGGAATTGGTTTCTATGCATATACTCTAATTGCAAATAAATCTAAAGATGATTTGACATAATTAATGTATATCGCATTTCTGTCATATAATTATGCAAGAGGCTAAATAAGCATTAAAGTCCTCAGTAGAAATTCATTTGAACAGGCAAATGAAACCGATCAAAATAGCCATGCTTCAATATGAATTTTCTTTATTTTGGTGATATGGTGAAGCTCCAAGGAAGATTGTTGAGGATTGAGTTAACAAACTTTAAAATACAACTCAACAAGATATCAATATTCAAAAGACTCAAAAGAAGAGTAGTTATTTATTGGTTCTTTGAAAATAAACTCTATGAAAAAATTTAAATATAGGGAACTGGTAATTATTGTATTGTGATTTTTTTCAAAAGATCTTAAACCAAAGGTTCTTTGATTTTGAACAACTTCAAAGACATAAAACAAAGGTTACAACAAAGCAAAATCAAATAACCACCCAACATTGAATAGGACACCCAACCCATTTATGTATAGGGGAATGGTTTAAGTTTAAACCCTTCTAAATTTGAGATCCCTAGAGGCCAATAGACCAAGGGGAGGTCAAAAACCCATAAGGGTTTAAATTAAAACCCTTCCCCTTTGTAAAGCACATCAATTTTATCTTTAAATGTTTTTAAGTTAATTTTTCTTTAAATGAAAGCTTGGTGGGTATCTTTCAAGTTGTGGAAGTTCTTGATAGCTTGGAAAGTAACTTCCACTTGTTGGAAGTTTCTCCTCCAAGTTATCCATGAAACATGTTTTCATGAAGCAAATGAAAGATCAAAAAATACAAAGGAAAAAAAGTTGCAATGCTTTATGTGAAGGATAAAGCTCCAAGGTGGGGACATTCCCAAACTAAGGGGCCTAGGATGAAATGATCTCCAAGTTTGTCTTTGCAAGTGTTTGTCATTTGTGGGTTTTTACCCAACATAAAAATGCAAGGTGAATGTTATCATAAACCTAAACATTCCTAGATTAGGAGATGATCAAAGTAGGAATAATCTTCCACCTACTAAAGTAGAGCACTTAAAACATCAAAACAAACATAGAAAAAAATCATATTTCAATTTTCATTCACACTCATTTCTTTCCTAAACATAAGATGATTTGAAATTCAACCCAAGTTGAAGCTAATTTTTTGAATTAAAAAAAAACTAATTACAAACTTGTGAAGAATTGTTTTGGGCTTTCTTGTCTCATTAGTAAGTTCTTTTCTAAATTGTGAAAGTAACATCTCAAAACCTCAATACATACTTTTTAATATGGACAAACCAAGATCCTAATACCGAGGCCACATGTGCCCAAATTGGGATCTTAAATGAGTTGGATTTGAAAGGCGTTAATGAAAGAAAATAATAGCAACCTTAGGAGCCTAGTTAGTTTTTTAAATTTAAATATCATGTAGCAAGGTATCTTTGATGGTTGGTTTGTGACATTAAACTCAAACTTAAAGCATCCTAAACAAATGAATTTAAATCTTAAATCACAACTTTAAATCATATTGTGTTGTTTATAAAATAACCTTAAAATGATAGTTATTTGTTAATAGTAAGAGCCTTTAACAGGAACTTGCATTGTAAACTTTTTTATCAAAATTTGAGATCTTTGAATTGAAATATGTGTGTCAAAGTTTTTATCGAAAAATGTTATTGAAATTATTTTTTTGAATTTTTTTTATCAAAATGGGTTACTAAAACAACTAAAGGGATATTTTTAGAACCAAAAATTAGTCGAACTTCAATTACAAAAATAAGATTATGATGTTCTAATTATCTTGTAATCTAGGAGATTTTATGGGAATTCTCTTGATTTTCAGGTTATCCATTTTTTTTCGTTGCTTCAAAGGAGGGAAAATGTATTCTGTATTGTGTAATGATTTTTCAATTTTTCTTTGGAGCAAAGTAAACACCTTTTGAGCATTGTGAAATTTTTATTGTATGTATTTGTACTTCCTTATTGAAGTTGTATGTGTTTCTTTGCAACTTTTCAAGTTTTTGCAATATAAAAACCTAAAGTTTGTTTGTATTATTAGTTTCATAAATGTTTTGTGACTATTTGTCATTTATTGCAAGAATGAAATGTTCACTCTTTGTTCCTAATTTTTTTTAATTAAAAAAATTCAAGCTTTCATTGAGTGGCCTTAACATTTCGTGACCATACTAGAAATACAAAACTAGGATTTATGGTTTAATGACTCTATTTTGGTTAGAATTTTGGTTCAAACTATTTGTCTTTTCCAAGGAAATGGATTTTTATGTTTTAAAGTAAATTTTGTTGTAATGTTTTCTTTGTTGGTGTTACAAATAATGTACAACTATTTAAATCCCAAACAAAAGAAATTATTTTTTACTTTGTTCAAGTTGTGTAACCTCACAATATGACAAACATACTAATGAAGAGTATGAAGAAATGAGTGGAAGAAATTTTGTAAGAAGACACACAAGGTGGATTAATAAGAGACCAAGAAATAATCGAGCTACCAAAGATGAACATCAAAAAGACTATTCATATTGATGAACAAAAAGAGTTGGAATCACCATCTAAAAACACAAATTTAGAAATTTGGCATAATACCGGAAACTATTAGAACAAGTTATTGTCGTCACAAAACAAAAACTTTCATGAAGAAATTGATTTGGAATCCTACCATAAAGAAAGATTTTTGGTACCATGAAACTGTTTTACTATATCCCCATACTTAGGAGGCTGAAATTCTTCACCTTTAAAGACAAAATAAAGGAACTTATGTAGTCTTAGGAGAAAGATGTTTTTAAAGATGGACAAAACAACCATTCATTGAGAATGAGTTTGGCTAATGAAAAAAATTGCTCACCAATTTTTTTGATAACCCTTGTTTTAAATGACAAAGTTTTTGTCACTTGTTTTGAACCCCCTTATTATTTTTGTCATAAAATTGGGCATGTGATAGTTAATTGTCCATATTGATCTATTCATGTTTTAATTATTATTGTCTTACCAACCCCTATTGAAGGCCCCCTTTTTATGGTCTCCCTAGTTTTAGCTCACAACAGCTCATGATCATTACCAATAATTGTTCAAAAATCGGTAGTACTAGAGTTTTCAATTCAAAACGTGTCAATTACAAATCTTTCGGTGAGTATTGAATTTTTCCTTGGCCCAAATCCAATACCCCCTTTTGCTTAACTTGTATTTTTACAACCTTGTCCTTCTTTTGTACCCAACTTGTAATCTTTAGGAGGTATACCCGATACTTTGCCAGTAGGTAACCCTTATTTTTCAAGGTATCTTATGTTGTTACAACCAAGGCTATTAGATGCACCTCAACCATTTTTGGTTTTAGTACTAGAGCTTTAGTTTTAGTTATAGTCAGTAAGGGTGAAAGACTTCCAAATCCGAGATTTTTTCCAAATGAGTAAGGAAGCTCGAGTGTGCATACACACCAACCCATATCACAACCAACTAGCTATTCAAATGATTTAGAGCCAAACCCTGACCAACAAAAAGCGCCATGCCACCAAGTGGTAGAAGTGGTCCACCTAGCAGTGGAAATGGACCGCTTGGTAGTGGAAATGGCTTGCCTGGCAATAGAAGTGGCCTACCTTACAAAAGCACATTTTGGGTTTTGTAACTTGCCTTTATGACTATGTATTAATTCGAAAGGACATTTGTGACTAGTAACTATTGAATTGTTAAACCCATGTCATTTCACCAACTTAATTACAAAGGACATATAGTTCCAAAACCTAGTTGTCTTATCAATTAGGATTTTTTAATTTTCTTATAATATCAAAATTCCATGTCATCATTAACCTTGGTTTGATGTGTAAAATGCATGCCATGTCAACCTAGTTGTTTTACTCAACTATGAATTACAAAAGACACTTTGATAGATGGATGACATGTGTCAAGAATCTATAAAACATGTTCAAGTGTGAATCATCACACATGAACAAAAGTCAACTTAGTTTGACATAGGTAGCTAGCCTAACTAGTAGTTAACCTAACCTAAGTTAAGTAACCTAGGTTAAAAACAAATTTTGGCCTTTTAACCTAAATAACTTAGACTAAATTACCTAACTTGAGTTAAGTGGCTTAAGTATTAAAAAAATACAAGAATAAGGACTTGAACCCCACAGCAGGATTCTTTAAAAAGCTAAGGCCACGGGGCGCCTCCACTATGGGGTTCAAGTCCCCATCCATTACACTATTACATTTTTTAATGTTATGTCTATTAAATACAAAATTATAAAGATCAAATTTTTTTGCCTCAAATTAAATTAAACCACTTTAGGTTGACATATGTCAACCTACCTACAAACCCTACCTAGGTTAACCTAGGCCTCCCTAGGTTGACTTAGGATGAGTTAGGTCAACTTAAACTGCCTACAAGCTTAACCTAGGTTCGCTAAACCTAAAAGTGTTAAAAGTAAATTAACCTAGTCTAGCTTAATTAAAACTACTTAAGTTCTAGGCTAGCCTTAGATTAAACTAAAGTGGACATGGTTAAGTTAGTCCTAAACTAACCTAGGTTAATTTAAGGTAGACTTAAATTAAATGAGGTTAATTTAGGCTAGACATGGACTAAGTTAGTCTAAACATGGCTAAACACAATTATTTAGATAATTTTGGCTAAAAAAATCAACTAGGCTAAACATGGTTAAAGTAATATGTAAATTAAACTAAACAGAACTATTTAAGCTCAACACGGCTAAACAAACATAATTGAGGCTAAACATAATTACTTAAGTTAAACATGGCTAAAATAACATAAATGAAACTAAACACAATTATTTTAGCTAAACATGGTTAAACATGGCTAAACACCTTTCAAGGTTGTTATTTCATGAACGTGTGAATGTTAACAATGGGCAGGTGAGCCCAAGGGAATCTTTTTTGGATTATTCTATTGACATTGACAGAATTTTTTTTTGACACATGGGACAAAATATTTGGTGACATGGAAAAATATTCTACCATGTGTTCATGGATGAATGATATTTATGGATGAATTTTTTCATGAATGTTGGCAACATTTTTTTTTAAAAAAAAAATTCAAAAAAACCCAGGATGGATATGTTGGTTTATCTTGAAAAATACAACAAATGAAATGTTGACATCATACTTCAAATTATACTTCATATTTCATTCGTATTAAATTATGCAACATTTAAACCATGGGCAATTCTAAACTAAATCCAATTTAGTGGCATATAAACATGTTGAACCACCAATAGGTATGTGCCAATCCATACACTACCCATTCACCACCAAGAGGCATGTGCCCATTAAAAATTGAAAAAATATATGGTAGCCGTTGTCACTTTAAATTATCAATACCATTTCAAGTTATTTGTTATTTTCATTCACATTCTCAACCTTTTACATATAAGCACCATTTTTGCTACTTGTATAATCAAATTGCATTTTCCCCCTTCTACTATTAATTTGTTCGATCTATACCAAAATTTCCATTTACTCCACCCAAATGGCATGCCTTCATCATTTTTACCTCTATCACGTGTTTACAATCATGAAATTTTTATTCTACAATGGGAAGAAGAAAATTGACACCAAATGTTGCACCAAACACCTTGGAATGTATGATTGAATACTTTAATTTCAAGCATAATCGATAGAATATGTGAGATGACAAAAAAACCTTTAGAATATCCAAGAGATGACACCTAGCTAGTCCCCCTCTAGCATTTACTAGAAATCAAAACATGGAAAAAAGAATGGAAAAAGGGCAATTGACAAAATAAATGAATGGGTGACATGGCGATGGGCGAATGCGAAGATAGACAAAGAAAGCTAGTTTTGCATTGCTCAAACATACTATAAATATTTTTGAGGAGGATATGGAAGACTACAATTGGGCAATGTTTACACATGCCATGGATTTTTTCAAAGAACGCATGAGTTTGAAGAAATTTATTCTAGAACAATTTTTTACAAGCTTGTTGAGTGATTTGTTAACAAAAGATTTGGTAATGTTTGGCAACTTGTTCTCAACAAAATTCACGAAACCCTGATAACAATTATATGCAACTCTAGGCAAGTAAGCATGGGTGCCATCAAAATTAAAGAACAAAATATTAAAACCCCAAATGAGTTATCCGATGATAGGGCCAACTTCAAAACCACAAAAGGTGTACAATAGTTGAAAACGAAAACGTGTCGAGAAATGAAGGAGGATTTAAAACCCCATTGTTTGCATTAAATTGTGGTCAATACACATGATAACATGAATATTTATTCAAAGTATGTGATCTCAAAAAGAAATATTCAATTTTGAAAAAGAAAATGAGGGTCAAAATTGAACATTGTAATTACTTGTTGAACAAATCCATAGTGACTATTGAAATAAACAATCATTGAAAATATCATATATGAGCATTAGATGATGAACAAATATTTGATTTTGTGGCAATTGAGACAAATGTTATTCTGCCATTTGGAGCCAATTTAGCATATGCTACTATTCCAAAATCATTTCTACCAACCAAATGATCCAATCAAAAACAAAGTTGTCACACTAAACTTAAATGCATAATTTGAGTGGACCATTACAAGCATGTCACCAACCTAACATGTTCCCAAACTTAGATTATTTTGTGCATTCAGTTTTGTTTTATTTTGAAATTGAAAAGGTTCCATCAAAGAAAAATAGAATAGGGATTCTTCATTTGCATCATGTCACAATATCCATATCCATGATACTCTTGTTGAACACCATCAAATTTGGATTTGTACCCGCCTATGGAAAAAAAAAAGTTGAAGAGTGTGGATGTAAAGTTCCAAGCAGAGGTTGGATATTAGGCATTTAATAATCACTTGTATTAGGATTATAAGATATATGGGACAGTGATCAAAATGTTTAAACCATAATTTCTAAGCAACTTGCGACAACCACCTGGAAACAATCCATGGCCGGTAGACCCAACAAATAAAAATTTCGAAACATGATTTCATTAATAGTGCAATTACCAATTGGGGTTCAATGCACCCAAAAAAATATGCAATTCAATTTTTAAGAAGATGCAAATGTAGAGGATGACTCATATGAAGCACTAATATTTGCTTATAATAAGGAAATGGACAAGCTAATGGAGGTTAATATAATTAACAATGAAGTGGAAAAAAAAGATTACAAGACATGCCCAAATGGTGGAATGATAAAATTATATGACAAAGAAGAAAACACAATGCCCAAAACACCATGCCCAGAAGATGTTTTAACAAATGAGGAAGAGGAAGGCATAAAATCGACAACACCAAAAACATAAACATGTTGCAATGATGTGAACAATGCACCTAGAGAAATTGGGTCTGCACTCAATATGTCCGACACAAAAATAGACAACACTGTTGATATTTATAAGAAGTAGTAGCATAACAATCTATAATTCAAAATGCACAGTTGTGAAAAACTCCATTTATATGTGAAACTATGTAGATTAGGTTTAGAAATTGTTTAAGAATTGAGTTTTTTGAGCATTCAACATAGATTGACCTTCTCAAAGCTAGGGCTTGAAACATAACAAAGTTCAAGTATTCATTTGAACATAATTTTTGTGTGTAATTTTTTTTTAATGGAAACAATGGAAGTTTTATTTAAGTGAAAAAACTTTAATTAGATAAAAATCAATTAACTAAAATAATGCAAAGTATAGGAGGAAATCATTGGCTTGGTGACACAAATTTTTAAAAAATAGGATGATGTTTCAAGTGCTTTTTGAATTGAACGTTAAAAAAAAAATTCAATATTAGTACGTCTTATGCTCATACTCACCCAATCATGCAAAAGGATGCATTCCATGATAGTAATACATTAACAAAAATAAGATGCCTATTTAGAGCTAACACAAGATGTGGATGGGCACGGAACTATATGTAGCTTGCTATTTGTAAGGCTACTTTGGATAAGAGATGTTTATGAACATGAATCATTCATAGCACAAGCAAAACATGTTGAAACATATGAGTTGTTGTTCAATAGACTTCGAAAGAAAAAAAAAATTCAAAGTAGAAAACTCACCTCTAGTTGGTTGGTTGGTTGGGAACATTATTAGGTCAAGCATCAACAACCTAAATTAAGATACCAAAATGCATGTACCTACGAAAGGATATTGAAATTGATTTCATGAAGAAAATGGAAGTCATGTTTTGATTGCATTTATAGTTTTTCTTGAGTAATGATTGAACATGATAAACTTAATTGATAAATGTGTTACATTATAGGGGTCTATTAATGGTCATGACATTAGGAAAAGAAATGAAAATAAATCATGGAATGAACAATTGTAATATACTAGTGAGGGAATCATTTGGAGAGGGGCAACTGAAGAAAAAGAGTATGAAAAACTTGTTTCACCCCACTATACAACCCAAGAAAAAGTCTATCTCCAATTGTAATGCAAATACAATGTTGGATTTGAGAGAAGAATTTACAAGCAATTTCAACCTGTGGTCCTTCAATGAAAATAGATTGAAAAAAAAGAAAATGGGAAGGAGAAATCAAAGTTAACAAAGGATGTGGAATTCTTGTTTTGGAAAAAAAAGAAGAAACCATTGAAAACAAGAGTCCAATCATCACAAAAATTGATATCTAGGAATTCGAAGCCAAAACAACCATGTATTGAAACCAACATATGGGGGAAGCAAGAAAACATGTGCAAAAATTTGGCTAGAAGTTGATTGTAATGTAGGCTTTTCAATGGATGTTGTGTGTTAGGAAGACAACATTTTAACCTAATTGTGAAAACAATCAAAATATAATTAAACAATCCTTACTCATGATCTTTGCAAATATCTCCATCCGCAAGAAATTATATTGTATAGTGCATTGTGGTGTTGTCATTGATCTAGATGGTTTATTATTAATATCCCATAATCATACCCAAAATGCATTTTTGATAAAACTCCATAACAAACTAATCCACTAACTTGGATAAAACCATTTTAGCCCGACAAAATATTATCTATAGAAAGACAACCCTAGAAAAGAACTTCTTTAGTTTCTCAATATACATGTATGGTTTATGGTTAGTCTAGATTGATGAATTATTGCTTGTCAATAGACTATGAAAAGAATAGTGCAAATGAATTATTCTTTTGCTAATGAATAGACATAATGAATAGCTTGTTCATGAATTGGATTTTAGAAAACACACAATTACATACTCACAAGTATAGTCTCGAATAAGGAAGCTATTCAAATGCCAAGAAAATATAATTTATTTAATTTTTATACCCAATAGAGACCACAATTCATGTCAATTAAAATGTTCATTTTGTTGTATTTAAATAGCCATGAACAAAATATCTTAAAATAAATTGATGTGGCCAATAATTCAGTATTAATTATAGATTTCCCATTGCCTTAGGGAAGGGTCTATTGGAGTATATATTGTGCAAGATAATATCGAGAAAATCTCAATGTATGGCATATGAGTTTCATACATACATATGAAGATAGACACCAAGGCACATAACATTTAAAAATCAAAATAAAATTTAAGAAAGACATGAACAATGAGAATATTGGTAGCAAAAATTTGTCCAATCAACTTCAAATGTTTTAAGGGTTTAAAATGACACATATAAATAAACATAGATGCAAAAACATATTTAAGTTTTTATAGATAAAAACAAAAAAAATAGTCAAAGTATTGGATGTAAGATTACTTCATAGGAATACAAAATGCTTTGCAAATGATAGCACTACACTTAATTGCAATATGAGTACACACAACACAAGACCGTGAAATTCACCATCCAATGAATTAATCCATGTTGGCAACCTAAATATTTTGCAAAGACATTACAATTGAAAGGGGAAATGAAACTTTTACATATTGAAGTTTTACAAGAGCTTTCCACCCAACTTTAGGATGATACATAAAATGTCATCCACCCCTACACTCAACAAAACAATTTAGAAAAGTAATAAACATAATTAAAAATGAAAATGGAAAAAATGTCATGGATTTGAAACCTTAGCCTTTATGTCAATAAAGACAAGAACACGGGGATAATAAGACAATGATGAAACAATAGTTAATGGTGAGGACTGCATGTTTCCATAACACTAGCTCAAGCCTCAGCATATGAAGGTAATATTGGACTGGTCAAAGGACTTTGGAGGAACCTAGGGTGTGGAAAGAATGGAAGTCTTTGAGTTAGATTTATGCAAGCAAGTTCATGGAGTAAATTTTTGCGACAAATGTGGGAATTACTATGAAAGAATTGGAAGAGTTGCAATTGGGAACCTTATTCACAATCTAAAATAAATTTGTGTTTATTCTTAATTAGGGAGTTGAGATCCAAGCTTGTGGCATAAGTATTTACGGGTGGCAATGGAAGAACTAAGGGGAAAATTGTGAAAACATCTTAGAACAATAGCTTTTTGGGCTCAAGGGCAAGAATGTTGAAACCAAGCCCTTGACATGCCCAAATGTTATTGCATGTACAACATTTAAAAAAAAAAGATACATTATTTTTGATTCAAGTGCAGAGACTATTCAAATGTAAAGAGGGAGAATGGTTTGTAATGACCTAGTTTGTAATTGAGGTTGACAACAAGGGCTCTAGGCCCTGCACATGCTTTGATGAGCGCTTGCATCATCCCAAAATCAATCTTTCTTGTGGCTTTGAATGGCTTCTTTAAGCTTGATCTAGACATAGTCATGAGGCTTGTGAAATTGTATAAGATGTTTTTAGAAGCTACATTGATTCCCTTGTCGTGGAATCAAGCAAAGGGGGGTAAAAACGAAACTACAAGTTGGTCCTTAGATTAGAATTTGAAATCTTGACTAGCGATGTAGCCTTGCTCACAAGAGTATGAAGGAAAACCAAGTGTTACCATATTTGAATGAGAAGAAAGAAATGAAACAGACATGAATACATAGAAAAATGAATACCTTCAATAGGTGGTCTTCATTGTTTGTCTATTGAAAACTATTTATCACAAACCATTTCATCCAAATTTTTGAGTTTTCCAAGAAGGATTGGATCTCCTGTAGGACATGTAGGTCATCACTGTGGAAAAGCAGCATAGCTCCATTTTCAGACAAAAAATTGTCAAAAAATAGAATGATAGAATTAATAAAGTTGTTAACACTTTGATTTAAAAATGGGATAGAAAATGTCAAGTTAGAGACATAAGGCACTGGGAGATTGCTTGGGATGTCTGCAATCACAAGATCCATTTTCTTTTTTGGGGAGATTTGCAATAGCGCAAAGGAAAAAATCAAGCAATGTCTGTGAGACCTTAAAGAATGAAAGCAAAAAAAATGGGTTAAAACACGTAACTAGGAGTTGAAAAGGGCATAAGATGTTAGACATAATCAGTCAAAATCAAACATTTGTTTTTTTTATTACCATTTAAAACCATAGTAATTATGGCAAGTTAATCCTTTTTCCCTCATATGAATGTTAATGAACTTAGAGCAAAAATTCATTTGATCCAATATTAAGTTTTGGTTTTAATTTAGGACATTTGAAAATGTACACCTACTACATTAGATGGAGTCAATTTTGCAAAGGACTATTGAAAAGACTCATATATTCAAAGAATTTTCATCGAAAAAAATATAGATGATAAGAACATATTAGCCACATTTAAAAAACACTTATACTTTTAAAAATGTGAAATTCTAAGACTTAAATAAAAATTCAAGAAATGTTTCAAAATTGCTTAAAATTTTTTACAGCTTCAAGAATCTTTTACCACATGTAAATGGGTTATAATGTACATGATGCATGAAGAAAAGTTATAACTTAGAATAAAATAAAACTAAAGAATGTGAATTTTAAATTTTTGGTGATGACTTAAAATTTTAATCATTTTTCAAGATGAAACATTGAATCTATAAGGAATTTGCACACTTTTTAAAATTCATATTTATTCAATAATGATTAACAAAAATAAAATGTGATCCATTTGGGAACATTTAAATATTTTAAAAACAAGTTACACAAAACTTCATTCAAAAATTCATTTGCATGTAAAAGTTTTTTTTTTAGGAAAAAGGACATGCAATCTTTTTCCCAAGTAATCCATTTGACTCCTAGTTACAGATTTTGACTTGGATAGAATCCCCACCAAACTTCGGCACTATATGTGGAATCCCCACCGAACTTCGGCATTGAAATTTGGTGAGAGGTTCCTACGTGAAAACCCCAGGAAACTTCAGCACCAAAGTTTGGTGAATGGTTCCAACAAGGAAAAGCCATCAAACTTCG
>Ga0209611_10008693_pt1 | contig 15711 bp, 14 predicted proteins | sample S1TSphgellanicum_3_FD_187693 | JGI IMG/M metagenome (GOLD analysis project Ga0209611, IMG submission 187693) | Host-associated microbial communities from peat moss isolated from Minnesota, USA - S1T2_Fc - Sphagnum magellanicum MG (SPAdes) (version 2) | ecosystem: Host-associated > Plants > Peat...
GAGAGCAACCCGATGAACCAGGGCACGGCGAATCAATCGAGTGAGATGCATGATTCTATCCTTGGGTCGAAACCGGTCGCACACCGTCCCATCGTCGGGATAACACAATGACGACGGGCAGCAGCACAGCCCATCCACAGGCGAGTGTCACGGTTGCAGGCCACGGTTTTGCGAACTGCAGAGCGCCGAGCGCGGCTCCGCCATGAAATGACAACGGCCCGGCGATTGCGCCTAACAGCGAGGCCAGCGCAATGCGCGGCTTCAGCCAGGTATACGTGGTGTTGACTTGAGCGGCAAATAATCCCCACAGCGCCAGGAGCCAGACGGGCGCCAATCCATGAATTTCCGTGCTGGTGGGATAAGCGAGCAACCCGAAATACACAACAACGCTCTCCCAAATTCCGCCGATCACCACCACGCTCGCAATCAGTTTTGCCTCATTGAACGGCTGGGCTACGCGTTGCAGGTGAACCGTAATCAGGATGATGACGAACGCCACGCCGATCCATGCCACTCCCTTTTCCGCGCCGATCACACACGCAAACCAGCCCGCTTGCCCCATGACAAAGTAAATAGTCGGCATCCACCGTTCGCGTAGCGAATGAGATGGCCGCATCACCTGGCGGAAGGTTTCCTCAAGGTTGACCGCCACCTCCGGCGGATCCGTACACTTGTCCGGTCGCGAAGCTGCCGTGGTTGTCCGCCAGCTGCACGTAGATTCCCGCCAGCTCCGCCGGCATACCCGCCCGCCCGAGCGGCGCCTGACTGCCGAATTTTTTCTGCTTCTCGGGCGACGCTCCGCCGCTGATTTGCAATGGCGTCCAGACGGGGCCTGGGGCCACGCCATTGACCCGGATGCCCTTGGCGGCTAATTGCTTGGCGAGTGATTTGACGAAGTTCATCGTTGCGGCTTTGGTTTGGGCGTAGTCGTAAAGATCGGGGCTTGGATCGTAAGCTTGTTCCGATGTGGTCGCAATGATGCATGAACCCGGGGGCATACTGGGCAGCGCTGCCTTGATGAGCCAGAAGGGCGCGTAAATGTTGGTCTTCATCGTCCAATCGAATTCTTCGGTCGAAATATCCAGCAGGGAGGCATGCGCCTGCTGACGGCCGGCGTTGCTCACCAAGATGTCGAGGCCGCCCAACTCCTTCACGGCCCGTTTCACGAGATCGGTGCAAAAGCCTTCGCTGCGCAGATCGCCGGCAATACCGACGGCCTTGCCGCCTTCCGCACGCATCCAGCCGAGCACATCGTCGGCGTCGGACTGCTCGTCGGGCAGATAATTGATGACCACGTCCGCGCCCTCGCGCGCGAAAGCAATCGCGGCCGCGCGCCCCATTCCCGAGTCTCCGCCCGTGATCAGGGCCTTGCGTCCGGCCAGCCGCCCGGAACCGCGATAGGTTTTTTCACCGTGGTCCGGTACGGGATGCATTTTGGCGGCAAGGCCGGGCCACGGTTGGTGCTGTTCCGGATACGGGGGTTTTGGATACTTGCTGCGCGGATCCTCGAGCGGCGCCGCGGTGGGGGTTTCAATGTGATTTGCGTTCATGGGTTCGGGGCCTGTTGGTGGTTGTCCACGGGTGGAGTGGGACTCTGTCAACCCGGTCGGTCTTAATGTGTCGGCCTGCGGTCAAATCGGCTGCAAGCGCTGTTCGTGTTCCCGAATAGGAATCCCCTGACACCAATGCCCTCAGCCGGCGCCGAAATCCACCGCCGTCGCGGCAGCATCAATCGCCTCCACCAGCCGGTCGGCATGTTCCGGCCGAAACGGCATCGGCGGACGCAGTTTCAATATGCTGCTGTGGGGCCCTTCATAGCCGATCAAGACACGAAACTCCGACACCAAGGCGTTGATGATCCGCTTGCAGCGTCGTTTTGCCGCGGCCACGTCCGGTCCGAGAACGTCCAATCCCATGAGCAGGCCGGCGCCGCGCACGGCGCCCAAGCATTCGTGCCGCGCGGCGACGGACTCGAGGTGCTTACGCAGGTACGCGCCGGTGCTCGAGGCGTTCGCCATCAGTTCTTCGCGCTCCAGGACTTCGAGCACCGCAAGCCCCGCCGCTGCGGCCACCGCGTTGCCGCCAAAGGTCGAGAAGAAACCGAACTCCGATTGAAAGGCTTCGATGGTGGCTCGATTGGCGACCACGACTCCCATGGGATAGCCGTTGCCCACGGGCTTTCCCATGGTCACGATGTCAGGCGTGAAGCCGCGCCGCTCGAAGCCCCAGAAATGCGATCCGGAGCGCCCCAATCCGTATTGCACTTCGTCCGCGACGATGAGACCTCCGGCCGACCGTATCCGCTCTTGCACCGTTGCCGCCCACGCCGGCGGCGGATCAAAAATACCGCTGCTGGTGATGGCGGTGTCGACATAGAAGGCGGCAGGTTCAAAGCCGCGTTCGCGCAAGCTGGCGATCGCGCGCTCGGCGTCCGCGGCGGAGTCGAGCAACTCGGAGGCGGCCATCTCGCTGTCGGCGCGCAGCTGCGGAGGCGGCGCAGCGAGAGTAGCGACATGTGCGTCGCGCGGCTCGCCCCTGCGAGGAGTCAGCGCGGCCGAAGCCTCCGTGACGCCATGATACGCGTGCTCCATCACCAGTGCGCCGCGATGGCCGGTGAGCAGGCGGGCGATTCGCCAGGCGACGTCGTTAGCCTCGCTGCCGGAATTCACGAAAATGCAGGCATCGAGATGCGCCGGCAATCGCGCGGTGAGCTCATCCGCATACTCCAGGATGCTTTCATGCAAGTAACGCGTGTGGGTCGCGAGGATCGCCGTTTGCTTCTGGATCGCCGCCACCACCGTGGGGTGGGTGTGCCCCACGTGCGGGACATTGTTGTATACGTCGAGGTAGGCGTTGCCTTCCCCGTCGTACAGCCATACGCCTGAGCCGCGCACGATGTGCAGGGGTTTCTCGTAGAACAGTTCGGCGCCCGATCCCATCAATCGATGGCGACGGGCAAGGACTGCGGCGTGCGCCGCGGCCCGAGCCAGCGGGTGCTCAGCGCGAGGCACGGCCGCCCCCGCGGCGGCGTTGATCGTATCCGTGGTTGAGACTGCGGTGCCCGCCGCCGCCTGCCACGATCGAGTGAGGGCATCTCGATCCTCGGTGAGCAACTGATCGAGCGCGCGGCCGGCCTGCGCCGCGCCGCCGTCGAGCAGGCGGGCGCCGGCCGCGTCGTGCCGGCTCCGCCAGGCGTGTATCAGGACCATCACGGCGAGACGCGCGCTCACGAGCTCATACAGCGCCTCGACTTCCGCAAATTCCAAGGCTTGGCCGCGCGCGTAACCTCGCAGCACATCGGCCACCCCGGCCAGCGGCACGATCGCATGAGCCAACAGTTCCGACATGGCCACCGCGGGCTCCAAGATCCGCGGCGCATGAATCATGTCGCCGAAATCGAGGATGCCGCCGATCGATTCTCCGCCGGCATCCACCAGCAGGTTGCCGGAGTGGCAGTCTCCATGGATCGCCTGGCTGCGCAGACCCCGCAATCGCGGCAGGCACCGGTCAAGATCACGCGACGCTCGCTCAACCGCGTGCCGGAGCGCGGCGGATTCGATGTAGCCGCTGAATTCGACCAGTTCGGGCAGACGCCTCACGTCCCACGCCAAGCGTCGGTTCAACGAGGGATGGAAGAATCCTTGCAGGGCGCGATCGAGCCGCGCGAGCACCGCGCCCACGTCGTGCAACAGCACCGAATTCGCAGTCGATTGGCCCAACAGCTTGCCGGGCAGAAAGGTGACGAGACAAGTGGCATAGGCGATGCCGTCGTGTTCGAAGCGGCCGATATCATTTCCCTGCTCGGTGGGAATGAGCCGCGGTACGGGCAAGCTCGAGTCCGCTTCCGCCAGGTGCCGCAGCACCTGCACCAGGCAATCGACGCTCGAGGCGTCAGCGGTGAGGTCGAGTATCTTGAGTACGAACTCGCGCGCGTCGGCTCCGGGTGCCTCTGCGGTGCGCGCATGGAAATTGCGGTCGCGCTCGCCGGGCAGCGCGTGCATCGACATCGCGAGCCCATACAAGTCCCGAGCGATGCGCTCGCCCTCCGCGACACGTAGGGACGGCGGCGACGACCGCAAGGCGAGCAAGGCGGAGGCTACAGTTGCTTGAGGATGTAATCGGCCGCCGAGACCTTGAATTCGCCGGGGGCCTCGACATTGACATGGGTGGCGACCCCATCCTTGACGATGATGGCAAAACGCTGTCCGCGCACCCCCATCCCGAATTTCGTGCCATCGAGCTCGAGCCCCAACGCTTTGGCATAGGTGGCATTGCCGTCGGCCAACATCAGGATCTTCTCGCCGACGCCGCCGCTCTTGCCCCAGGCGTTCATCACGAATACATCGTTCACCGCGGTGCAGGCGACGGTATCCACACCCTTGGCCTTGATCTGATCCACCAGTTCAACAAAACCCGGTAAGTGCTTGGCATCGCAGGTCGGAGTAAAAGCCCCCGGTACCGAGAACAGCACCACGGTCTTACCGTCGAACAACTGCTGGGTGGTTATCTTCTGCGGCCCGTCCCCGGTCATCCGGGTGAACGAGCCCTCAGGCATCTTGTCGCCGACTTTGATGGTCATAGGTCATTCCCCTATCGTTCAGTTGGTCATTAGTGCAGCGTTTCACCGTACAGTTCCCACAGCCTTTGCACCCGGGGACTGATATTCGGCGTCGCCTTCAGGCCCGCCAGTGCCTTCTTGGCGTCCGGGATATCCTTGAGCGCGACTTGCGATCGCGCGAGATATACGTAGGCCTCGTCCAAGTGCTTGATCTGGCCCTTGCCCAGGCCCCGGTTGATGGCGGTGACGGCATTCGTATAATCTCCGACGCCGAAGTAGACCTCACCGAGCTTCACGTCGAGTTCGCCCGCCGGGTTCTTGGCGGCCTCCGCCTCGAATTGCGCCTGGCCTTTCTTGTCCGCATCGGCACGCGTCTTGAACGAATTCAACAGGCGGGTGGTGCGTTCTTTTTGATCGTCTTTGATCAAGTTCGCGGCAAAAGCCTTCTCGAGTACGGACTGGGCCTCGCCGGGCAGGGCCGCGTCGCCGAGCAACTGGGCCATCTCGATGTAATCGGTGCCCGCGTTCATCGATCCGGTATCGAGCATGAGCCGGTAGATCATGAGCGTATTGTGGTCGTCCCGCTCATTCTGGCGCTCGATACGCAGCAAGGTATTCCAATACGTGGCCTTGCCGTTGAGCCGGATCAGGTCGTATAAAACCGGAACCATCGCCTCATTGTCGGTGGCGTCCGATGCGCACTGCAGCTTGAAGAGGTACAAGTTTTCTTTCGGTGCCTCACCGGCCTTGCGGGCGGAGGCTATCGCCTTATCGGCCCAGAGGACCGAATTCTTGCAGTCTTTCAACTGGAAATAGCTCTGGGAGATGATGATGAGGTCGTTTGACGTCGCCGTGCCGGCATCCGACATTTCCTTGCCGTAGTCGATCGTCTTCTGGAATTGGTTGGTGCTGGCGGCGATTCCGAACAGCGTGCGGGTGATGCTGCTCTTATCCTCGGCCGTCGCGGCGCCGGTGGCGAGCGCCTTTTCAAAATCAGTCTGCGCCACCTTCAAATTGTTCAATTTGACGTTGGCGAAACCCTCGAAGTAGTAGATGGTCTTTGTATCGAAGGGAGTCAGTCCCGACTTCGTCAGCGCTGCGTCCAAATTCTTCAGTGCCTCGTTCCATTGTTGGGCCTGCAGCGCCTTCTGTGCGGCCGTCATCTCTTTGGCGATGACACGGCTGATTTGCTGCTCCTTCTCGGCCGACCACGCCGGGCGCGAGACGGTCCCCAGACACAACAGCGCAAGCATCGAGACGGTCAAGCAGCCCGTCCAGCATTTCGCCGGCCGGCGCCCAATATCGAGTATCAATTGAGTCATTACCAAACCTCGTTCGTACGAATTCTTGAAATTATTCTGCGTCGATTCTACGCAGTTGCCAACGGGCGGCTCTTGCAACGGCCATTCCACCCACTGTTAAAGAAACGGCGCGACAACCGCAGATCGGGGCTGACGCGCCGTGTTACCACCTAAGGGATGCTCAAATCAGAAATAGTCGTTGTTGACGAAGCCTATTTTTTTCAAGCCGCGATGCTGCAGATCCGCCAATGTCTGAGCGACGATTTCGTACTTCGCGAACTTGTCGACGTTGATATGCACCTCCGGTTGGGGGTCCTTCACCGCTTCCGAACTGATGTAGCCCTGCAGCGTCGCGCGATCCACCGGAGTCTTGTTCCACAATAACGTGCCGTCGAAATCGATGGTCAAGTCTATGACCTCGGGCGGCGGCGGCGGCACGAAATTCGGCGGCGGCGGCAGCGGATTATCGATCTTCACCGCGTGCGTCATGCTCGGGATGGTGATGATGAAAATGATCAGCAGCACCAGCATGACGTCGATCAACGGCGTCATGTTGATATCCGAGTAAGACTGGCCTTCGCCGCTCCCGCCTACATTCATGGCCATGAGTGTTCTCTCCTAACTGCCGGGGCCGAAATGATCGGGGGTGGTGATGAAGGCCACTTTGCGGATACCGATTTGCTGGGTCGCCACCAGCACCTGGCCCACGAACTGGTAGCGAACGTTGGCATCGCCGCGTATGTGTACCTCGGGCTGCGGATCGATCGCCACGATACCGCGCAGCATCTTTTTCAGCTCATCCACGCCTTCCAACGGCTTGGTGTTCCAATAAATGACCCCTTGCTTATCGACCGCGATGGTGATGTTTTCGGGCTTGGTCTGCGTCGGCAAATTGGTCGCCTTCGGCAGATCCAGCTGCACCTGCTGAATGATCACCCGGATGGTGATGATGAAAATGATCAGGAGAACCAACATCACGTCCACCAAGGGCGTGACGTTGATGTCCGACATCGATTCGCCTTCGTTGTCACCGCCGACAGTGATCGCCATGGGCTTCGATTCCTAGCGCGCAGCCGCGGGCGCGGGCTTCATGACCGGCGTGGGAGCCTTGTCCATCCCCAAGCCCATCTTGGCACCCGAGATCAAGTAGGCATGCAACTCGTGCGTGAAGTGGCTGACCCGTTCCTGCACACCCTTATTGCGACGCAGCAGGATGTTGTAGCCCAACACCGCCGGTACCGCGACCGCGAGGCCGATGGCCGTCATGATCAACGCTTCACCGACGGGTCCCGCCACCTTGTCGATGGACGCCTGTCCCGCGACGCCGATGGCGATCAACGCGTGGTAAATGCCGATGACGGTGCCGAGCAAGCCGACGAACGGCGCCGTGGCGCCGACCGAGGCGAGTACCGGCAGGCCGGATTGCATGCGGCTGACGACCGTATCCGCCGTTCGCTGCAGCGACTCGGTGATCCACTCGCTGGTGCCGATGGCCCCCGACAAGCGCGTCTTATTGGTCTCGTGATACTCGTACGCCTGCTTGCCGGTTTCCGCGAGTGCACGAAACGGATTGGAATTGCCCTTGAGCTTGCTGATGGCGTCAGTAAGGCTCGTCGAGCTCCAAAATTCCTTTTCCGCTTCGATGGCCATCAGGCGCTGGCGGCGCTGATCGAAGAACTTGGTGATCATGATGAACCAGGTCAACAGCGACATCACCAACAAGATGACGAGAATCGACCTGGCAACGATATCGCCTTGCGCGATCAGCGCGCCAAGGCCATACGGGTTATCAATAACTTTATCTTCCATTGACCGATTCCCTCTGCTTAAGAAACCAAATGTAACGAATTAAGAAAACTCATCCAACGCAACCGCTATTTGTTCGTCAGTTTCCACACGATCGGTATGGATACCGTCTTTTCCACCGGCTTGCCGTCTTCGGTCGCGGGCAACATTCGCTGACCGTGCACGCCTTTCAGACACGCCTCATCCAAGCGCGGAAATCCCGAGCTCGTCTGGATCGACTCGTTGGTAATGCGCCCATCCGCCGCCACCGTCATCAGCACGATGCAACGGCCTTCTTCGTTGGCGCGCTTCGAAGCATCCGGATAATAGTCCTCACCAATTTTGAGCGGATGCTTGGGATCCGGTTTGATCGACGTGCCGGGCCTAGGCGGCGGCGGCGCAGCGACTGGAGCGGCCGCCACTTGGACCTGAGTCGTCTGGGTTATCGCGGTCGTCTCTTGCTGCGGCGCCTGGATGTCCACGAATTCCGGCGGCGGCACGAAAGGCTTGATTTCTTCGAGTTTTGGCGGCGGCGGCGGGGGTTTATCGACTTCCTTCGGCTTGTCGATCTGCGCAATTTCCACCGGCGGAATGATCTTCTGAACGAGCTTGCCGGCTAACCCTGTGTAGAAACCCCAAACGATGATGATATGAAGAATGATGACGGCAATGAAGGCGGCGCCTCGCTTGCCCGAAAATATTGATGGCTCTTCGTATTTATACATAAGGCTTGTTTGCGACCCTACCCCTAAAAATATGGCCCTAAAAATATCGCCCTAAAAATATGGCCCTAACAAATCGGCCCCAAATTTTGGCGCTGATTCGTCGCCAAAATTTCGTCCCTCAACATTGTCCCTGACTCTAGATGCGCATCATGCGCCGTTGGTACCCGCGCGTCACACGCGTACGGAGTACGCGTTTCGAACTCGCGCTCTGCATCATTCAACAGCGTCTCGAGCGAGTTCCCTTCGGCGAGTAAAGAGACTGACACATATCCCGCCTGCACTGCAAGCGCGAGTTTGATCAATAAATGACCGGCATCGGCGAGGAGGCACTATGTCATCTTCGAGCCGCGTGATGTCACCTGCGCGACGCCGCCCTGGATGGCGGCGGGTCCAAATCAGTGACCGCTCCCAACGACGCGCTGCTCACGTCCCGCGCGTATTTTGCCAACGCACCGCGCCGCGCATAGGGTTTGGGGGGCACCCATATTTTTCGCCGGCGCTTGAGTTCGGCCGCGGCGACGTGCAGGGTTATTTCACGACGCTCCGCATCAATCGTGATCTCATCGCCCGTCTCGACCAGCGCCAGCGGGCCGCCGAGCGCGGCTTCGGGCGACAGGTGCCCGACGACGAAGCCATGGCTGCCGCCGGAAAAGCGCCCGTCGGTGATCAGCGCGACGTCCTGGCCGAGCCCCTTGCCGATGATGGCGCCCGTCGGACTCAGCATTTCGCGCATGCCCGGGCCGCCTTTAGGTCCCTCGTAGCGAATCACCACCACATCGCCGCGCCTGACCTTGCCGCCCAAGATCCCCTGCAGCGAGGCTTCCTCGGAATCGAACACCCGTGCCCGGCCCTTGAAGCTCTGCCCCTCCTTCCCGGTGATCTTGGCCACCGCGCCGTCCGGAGCAAGATTTCCGTACAGGATCACCAGATGGCTGGTCTTCTTTATAGGGTCGCCGAGCGGCCGCACGATCTGTTGGCCGGCCTCGTAGGGTGCCACGTCGCGCAAATTCTCGGCGAGGCTCGCGCCGGTCACGGTCAGGCAATCGCCGTGCAGCAATCCCGCGTCGAGCAAGGTCTTCATCAGCGGCTGGATTCCGCCGATGGCCACGAGCTCCGACATCGAATAGCGCCCGCTCGGCCGCAAGTCCGCGAGCACCGGTACGCGTTTGCCGATGCGCGTGAAATCATCGAGCTTGAGCTTGACGTCGGCCGAGGAGGCGACCGCCAACAGGTGCAGCACCGCATTGGTCGATCCGCCGAGCGCGATCACCACCGTAATTGCGTTCTCGAATGCCCGGCGCGTCATGATGTGGCGCGGAGTGAGCCCCAGCTTGATCAACTTGACGAGTGCCGCACCCGCCCGAGTGCAATCCTCGCGCTTCTGGTGAGAGATGGCATCTTGCGCTGAGCTGTTCGGCAGACTCATTCCGAGGGCCTCGATGGCGGACGCCATGGTGTTGGCGGTATACATCCCGGCACAGGAACCGGGCCCCGGTATCGCGGTGCGTTCGACGAATTTGAGCTGCTGTTCGGATACCGTGCCCTGCGCGAAGCCGCCCACGGCCTCGAACACCGACACGATGTCGCGCTTGTCGGTGCCGGGCAGGATCGTGCCGCCGTAAATGAACACCGCCGGACGGTTCAGGCGCGCGAGCGCGATCAGGCAGCCGGGCATGTTCTTGTCGCAGCCGCCGATGGCGATGACGCCATCGAAGCCCTGCGCGCCGACCACGGTCTCGATGGAATCGGCGATCACCTCGCGCGAGACCAGCGAGTAGCGCATGCCCGGCGTGCCCATCGAGATGCCGTCGGACACCGTGATCGTATTGAAGGTGATCGCCTTGGCGCCGGCGGACTCGACTCCCGCCGCGGCGAGACGCGCGAGCTCATCGAGGTGCATATTGCACGGCGTCAAGTTGCTCCAGGTGGAGGCGACGCCCACCTGAGGCTTATGAAAGTCGGCGTCGACGAATCCGACCGCGCGCAGCATGGCGCGGCTCGGCGTCTGTTTCACGCCATCGACCACGATACGGGAGTAGCGGCGGATATCGACGGGAGCGGTTTTTTTTCTCATGACCTTTGAAGTTTGACTAGAGGAACGTGCGATCAACGCTAAGCAGTCCCGTAGCGTTTGACCAGGTATCGGAATGCGGCGCGCATCGCCTGGGCCTCGGCGCCCACGCTTCGGCCCGGCCGGTCCTTCGGATTCCAGGCGTACAGATCGATGTGCACCCAGCGCGTCGAGTCGCTGACGAAACGCTTCAGGAACAGCGCGCCGAAAATAGCGCCGGCGAAGGTCGACGAGGCGACGTTGTTCAAATCCGCAATCTTGCTGGTGAGCTCATCGTCATAGCCCGCCCACAGCGGCATCGGCCACAGCGGGTCGTGTTCGGCCGCTCCCGCCGCGGCGAGTTCCTGCACGACGGCATCGTCATTGCCGAACAGGGCGGGCAGTTCCGGGCCGAGCGCCACTCGCGCGGCGCCCGTGAGGGTGGCGAAATCCAGGATCAAATCCGGATGCTCGGCATCGGCGAGCGCCAACGCATCGCACAGCACGAGGCGCCCTTCCGCATCGGTATTGCCCACTTCGACATGCAGTCCCTTGCGGGTCGCGAGCACATCGCCCGGCCGGTACGCATTGGCGCTGATGGAATTTTCGACCGCCGGCACCAGCACCCGCACTTCGGCGCGCAACTTCACCGCCATCAGCATGTTGGCGAGCGCGAGCGCGACCGCCGCGCCGCCCATGTCCTTTTTCATCAGCGCCATGCCGGACCCTGATTTGATGTCCAGGCCGCCGCTATCGAAGCACACGCCCTTGCCCACCAAGGTCACGCGCGGGTAACTCTCGCCGGCGCGCGGCGACCAGCGCAGTTCAATCAGACGCGGCGCGGCGCCGCTGGCGCGGCCCACCGCATGAATCGCCGGGAAGTTTGCGCGGAGCAGATCCTCGCCCACCCAGTCTTGATACGCGGCCTGGTGGCGAGCGGCGAGTTCGCGCGCCGCCGCGGCGAGCTCCGCGGGACCGAAATCGTCCGCGGGCGTGTTGATCCAATCGCGCGCCATGCGCGAGGACTCTGCCGCGAGGGAGACGAAGCCGGTGTCGGCATTGGCGGGAGCCTCGAGAGTCGCCGCCTCGTTCTTGGACGGGCGGTAGCGCTCGAAGCGATACGCGCCATAGGCAAACCCCAAACACAGTTGCGTGGCGTCATCGGCGCTGAAACTTTGCGCGAGGCGGAAGCGGCGCGCCGGCAAGCGTTCCGCGAGCCCGGCCGAATGCCACAACGACAAGGACCCCTGACGCCTGCCCAAGCCGCCGACCGCGAAGGCGAGTGCGCCGCCCGCATCCGGAACGAGCACCACGCGATGTTTCTCCGCCTTGAAGTTCTGCGCGGCGGTCCATGCTGTGACGAACGGCGTTTGCGCTGCGCGCCACGCATCGACTTCGTCCTCGTACAACAACCACAGCGGGATGGGATCATGACTATCGAAGGTCATCGAAGTGCGTCCTCATGAAGCAGCAACAGACTTGGGAGCCCTTGCATCATAAGAGATTCTGTGGTGCTATTTGCGGCTAGTTAACTTCAGGCACACCTAAAGACCCCGCTTAAGGCCGCAAGAGTCTTAAGAGCGGGGTCTTGCATTTTGCCGGTGCCAAAACAGGAGAACCGCATGCGTTTGTACTCTCAAAAAGACGTCGACAAGAAAGCGTTGCGCGGCGCGCGCATCGCCGTCTTAGGATACGGCAGTCAGGGACGTGCGCACGCACTCAATCTACATGACAGCGGCTTCGACGTGGTGGTCGGCGTGCGCAAGGGCGACAGCTGGGTCAAGGCCAAGAAGGACGGCCTGAAAGTGATGGAGCCCGTGGCGGCGGTGAAGGGAGCGACGCTCATCGCCATGTTGGTTCCCGACCTCACCCAGAAGCCCTTGTACGCCGAACTCAAGCCGGTGATCGAGAAAGGCGCGACGCTGCTGTTCGCGCATGGCTTCAATATTCACTTCAAGCAGATCAAACCGCGCAAGGATCTCGACGTGGTGTTGATCGCGCCCAAGGGCCCCGGCGATTTGGTGCGCCGTCAATATCAACAGGGCCGCGGCGTGCCCTGCCTGATTGCGGTGGCCCAGAACCCCTCGAAGCATGCGAAGGCCAAGGCGCTCGCCTACGCGGATGGAATCGGCGGCACGCGCGGCGGCGTGCTCGAGACGACGTTTGCCGAGGAGACCGAGACCGATCTGTTCGGTGAGCAGGCGGTACTCTGCGGCGGCGCAACCGAACTCGTCGTCAAGGGCTATGAGACCCTGGTCGAGGCCGGCTACCAGCCCGCCGTGGCGTATTACGAATGCCTGCATGAACTGAAGCTGATCGTCGATCTCTTGCACGAGGGCGGCATCACGAAAATGCATCGCTTCATCAGCGAGACGGCCAAGTACGGCGACCTCACGCGCGGTCCGCGCATCGTCAACAAGGCCACCAAGAAAGAGATGCGCAAGATTCTGGGCGAGATTCAGCAAGGCAAATTCGCGCGCCAGTGGATCGCGGAGAACAAGGGCGGCCGGCGCAAGTACTCGAAGCTGCTCAAGGCCGATTTGACCCATTCGATCGAGAAGGTCGGCGCGCAGCTGCGGGCCCGCATGCCGTGGTTGGAATCCGGCAAGGCCTCCTGACGTGACCGCCGCGCGCACATTGTTCGACAAGGTTTGGACGGCTCATGAAGTCGTCGCCGAAACCGTGGACACGCCCGCGATTCTCTATATCGATCTGCATCTCACCCACGAGGTCACCTCGCCGCAGGCGTTCAGCACCTTGAAGTCCTTGGGCCTGCCCGTGCGCCGCCCCGATCGCACGCTCGCGACCATGGACCATTCGACGCCGACCAGCACCGAACAGGTGTTTGGCAATGTGCCCATCAAGGTCGATGCGGCGGCGAAGCAGGTGCGGCAACTCGAGCAGAACGCCGCCGAGTTCGGGGTCGAACTGTTCGGCATGCGCGATGCGCGGCGCGGCATCGTGCACGTCATCAGTCCGGAACTCGGCGCCACTCAACCGGGCATGACCATCGTCTGCGGCGACAGCCACACCAGCACGCACGGCGCGTTCGGCGCCCTCGCCTTCGGGATCGGCAGCACGGAAGTCGGCCATGTGTTCGCGACCCAGTCGTTGCTGCAGCGCAAGCCGAAAACCTTTGCCGTGAATGTCGGCGGGCACTTAAGTCCGGGGGTGACCGCCAAGGACTTGATCTTGAGCATCATCGGCAAGATCGGCGTGTCCGGCGGCACCGGCCACGTGCTCGAATATCGCGGCGCGGCGATTCGCGCACTGTCGATGGATGAACGCATGACGGTGTGCAACATGTCGATCGAGGCCGGCGCACGCGCCGGAATGATCGCCCCGGATGACACCACGTTCGCCTACCTCGAGGGCCGGCCGCGCGCTCCCCAGGGCGCGGACTGGGACGCCGCGGTCGCGCGCTGGCGCACGTTGGTCACTGATGCCGGCGCCTCATTCGATGCGTCGGTGGACATCGATGCCTCGCTGATCGAGCCGATGATCACCTACGGCACGAATCCCGGCATGGTGGTCCCCATCGGCGGCGCCATTCCCGACAAACGCGGCGATGAGGTGTTCGGCAAGGCGCTCGATTACATGGGTTTCCACGGCGGCGAGGCCATGCTCGGCAAGAAGGTCGACGTGGTGTTCATCGGCAGCTGCACCAACGGACGACTCGAGGATCTCAAGGCGGCGGCGCAAATCCTCAAAGGCCGCAAGATCGCACCCGGCGTGCGTCTGCTCATCGTGCCCGGCTCGCAGGAGATCAAGCGCGCGGCCGAAGCGGCCGGCTATGCCGACATTTTCAAAGCGGCGGGCGCCGACTGGCGCGAGTCGGGCTGCTCGATGTGCTTGGGTATGAACGGCGACACGGTGGCGGCCGGCGAGTATTCGATCAGCACCAGCAACCGTAATTTCGAAGGCCGTCAGGGCGTGGGTGCGCGCACGCTCCTGGTGAGTCCGTTGACTGCGGCCGCGAGCGCGGTCAAGGGCTTGATCGCCGATCCGCGGGAGCTCATGCAGTGAAGCCGGTAGTGCGCGTTCACTCCAAGACCGTCGTGATCCCGTCGAGCAACATCGACACCGATCAGATCATTCCGGCGCGGTTCTTGACCACCACGACCAAGGACGGACTCGGCAAGCAATTGTTCGCCGATTGGCGTTATCGAGCGGACGGCTCGCCGAACCCGGAATTCATATTGAACCGTCCCGAGGCCGCGGGCGCGCAAGTGCTGGTCGCGGGGCGCAATTTCGGGTGTGGGTCCTCGCGCGAACACGCGCCGTGGGCGCTGCTCGACTATGGCTTTCGCGCCGTCATCAGCACGGAGATCGCCGACATCTTTCGCGGCAATTCCCTGAAGAATGGCCTCTTGCCGATCGTGGTCGATGAGGGCACTTCGCGGTGGCTGATCGAGCATGCGGGCGCCGACGTGGACATCGATTTGCAGACCGCTCGGCTCACGCTGCCCACGGGCGTCAGTGTCGCCTTCGCGATCGAAGCGTTCGCGCGGCACTGTCTGTTGAACGGCATCGATGAACTCGGCTATCTGCGCAGCCACTTGAACGATATCGAGCGCTACGAAGCGGCGCATTCTTAAGATGCAGGCGCTGATCGCAGTGCTCGCGGGCGACGGCATCGGCGGGGAGGTCACCGCCGAAGCGGTGCGCGCGCTCACCGCGGTGGCGGAGCGTTTCGGCCATGATTTTCAGTTCGAATCCGCGCTGATCGGCGGCGCCGCCATCGACGCTACCGCTGAACCGCTCCCGGCGGCCACGTTGGCGCTGGCGGATCGCGCCGATGCGATCTTGTTGGGCGCCGTGGGCGGACCTAAGTGGTCGGATCCGAGCGCCGCCGTGCGCCCGGAGCAAGGACTCTTGCAACTGCGCAAGGCGCTCGGACTGTTCGCCAATCTACGGCCCGTGGTGCCGCACCCCGGGGTCCTCGAGGCCTCGCCGATCAAGTCTGAGTTGCTGCGCGGCGTCGACATCATGGTGGTGCGCGAGTTGACGGGCGGCATCTATTTCGGCGAGAAGACGCGCACCGCGACCGAGGCGGTCGATGTCTGCCGCTACACCCTGACCGAGATCGAACGGGTGGTGCGTCTGGCGGCCGGACTCGCGCGCGGCCGGCGCCGCCGATTGACCTCCGTCGACAAGGCCAATGTACTCGAAACCTCGCGCCTGTGGCGCACGACCGTCGAGCGCCTCATGCCCGCGGAATTCCCCGACGTGAGTTTCGAACACATGCTGGTCGACTCCGCCGCCATGCATCTCATCAAGCGGCCGCGCGAC
>Ga0209611_10008694_pt1 | contig 15709 bp, 8 predicted proteins | sample S1TSphgellanicum_3_FD_187693 | JGI IMG/M metagenome (GOLD analysis project Ga0209611, IMG submission 187693) | Host-associated microbial communities from peat moss isolated from Minnesota, USA - S1T2_Fc - Sphagnum magellanicum MG (SPAdes) (version 2) | ecosystem: Host-associated > Plants > Peat...
GTCGAGGTCGTTCCCCACGTCGGCGCAGTTCGGGCAGACGTTATTGCCGCAGACGCTGGCCGCCGCGTTCCCGGAAGTGAGCACCACGGTGCAGAAGGCCGCGCCGCTGTTGCAGCACTGGCCCGGCGTCACCTGGAGTTGTTGCACCACCGCCGTCGCGTCGCTGAAGGGCGCCCCAGCCCCCGCCACCGTCAGGCAGCTCGGCCCCTGCGCCTCCGCCACCTGCATCATGCCCACACTCATCACCACCAGCGCCGTCGCCAACGCCACGGCCACTCTGCCGATCTTCATCGTGATAGAATATCGCTACCGCTTCACCCCAGCAACAATCAGTTATGTCCCAATCTCAATTGTCCGACGCTGCAATGAAGAGAGCAGATCAGAACTCACAACTTGATCAGGACAACTGACGATTGTTTTCAACTGATAATTATGAGAAATACTAGTTCTTGTGTGCGTACGAAGGTGAGGGATTGAGATGAAACTGTGATGGCATGGCCGTTGTTTATATAGGACTGTGGGATCCATGATCTGAGCGTCGTAGCAGTGTCTGAGTTGACATAATAGTCGTGATTGTTCATTAGACCGCGGGCAGATTAATTGGCTTCTTTCAAATTGAAGGAAGTTAGTTTTGATGGCTTCGTTGAAATTGGTGGAGTGCAACCGTCTGACATTGGATGCAAGTGGACTCTCTATCTATCACTATGTCAATGAAATGGGAAGATATTAGTTGCGTGGAGGAAGAGTTTCCATTCTCTTCTCGACACTTGACACTTCTTGACAATTGTTGAGTTGCACTTTTTACTGACATCGCTCTTCTTTTCAACACAGCATTAAGGTTCTGCAGAGATAGCGTACGCACGTCGGAAATGCGCCTCCCTCCCTCTCAACAAGTACTCAAACTGGGGGACGCGTTCTTGACCTTCGGGTGGTGTAGGAGTCTTTTGCAAAGTCGTTTTGTAAAGTCCAGATATATTGACGTAGGTTTCAACAAAAATGACGTAGACACATTGAAAATTTGTGGCCCTTCCGACCATTAAAAGAGAAACTGAAAATCTTCAAAGGGGCGCACCTTTTCAAAGCGACTGCATACGATGTTGAAAAGGTGCGCCACCCCTGCACCCCCAAAAAACTCAAAACCTTTGGGGTGGGCTCTGTGGGACCCTCATGTCAAAGTGGCTACTGATACGAATTCGACGCGTGGAAATCAAGCCAGAACCTCAGGTTCCGTGTAATGTCAGCTAGTCCATGTGGGCACATATGTTGTGCCCACAATCCAAACTCCCAAAAATTTTAGTAATCTCATCCAGGTAAATGCAGATTCATCCTTCTTTTGGGCAGAATGTACAAACTTTCATCCTTATACTTATCATGAAAGCTATGCTTACATAGGGTAAAAGCATATTATGATGGACTTCCTGGGATGTCCGAGCACTCTTTTCTGGGTTTAATAAGTATTAATGATCCTATACATTCAAGGGTGCTAATCTCTCGATTGACAGTGCAACATATCTGTTATGTTCTATATGAAAATTTCAAAATCTCTGCAGTTTTTTAACTCATATAATATAATTTGTGTCCCAACTGCCAAGGTATCACCATATGCGGACATGTACTACAGTGGATGTCAAATTCTGGGGAAGATGGCTAGTGCAGGTAGTATAATTATTTTCTTACCCATAATCTTGCATGCTGGCCTGGATTTTCAATTCTTTTTTACTCTGTATTGTAGAGCATTCCTTTCAATGTTCAAATCACTGTGTTTGATCATCAGTCAGATTAATCCATCTTCCACAACATCAGTGAAAATTTGATTGTCAAATTAGCAGAATCTGAAAGGTCTGCCAAAGAATGACGTCATCAGTTGCTTTTTGGTTTTATGTGGCGAATTTCTGCAAAATTTTCACCCTAAAAATTAAACAGGAGACCTCTAGAACAACTTCCCTGTCATTTGATGAAATAAATTTCAAACTTTTGAGAAAGACAAAAAATTTGGAGAAATTTTTGCGACCTTTCCACATATTTAAAACTTTTGCGACAGTTTTCACCAGTTTTCTAAAATTTCATAGTCTTTCACAAACTTGTCACCAATCGATGCTAAGTCTGGTTGGGCGATCTCTAATGATGCTACATCAGAAAGCTGGAAGAGAAAATTAGAAAGAAAAGAAAAAATTGATGGATGCATTTGTAGACTTTGTCAAGAAAATTGGCATTCTTACAGTGGATCAAGGCAGGATGTTGGTAATGGAGAAAAGTTTCATAAAATCTAATACCAGTAAAGACCAGACTAGCTATTTTTTTATCACTTCTACACAATTGAATGCATGTTTATTCAATTTGAGTCTTGAGACTGTTATTTAAAAGTAAGCATTTTAAGAAAATTCATTTCGAATGAATGAGCAACCACTAAGCAAAATGCCAACAACAATTTAGTAGAGGTAGGTCTCAAAGGTCAAAATGCAAGGTTATTGATTAGGGGGCCACAGTGAACCAGCACCCACCAGGCCACTATCCACTGGATGCCTGTTATTACATGAACCTCAACTGAGTTAATATTTTATTCACCTTTTCATACAACCGTATGAAAAAACTGTCCGCTGACTTTAGATCTTATGGGGTTCTTACAGGATCCATGAAATTATGTCCTATAACTCCATTGAAAGTGATAAAGCCTTTCAGCTCAAAAATAATTACTAGTGAGGCAAATAGTCTATGTAGGGTAGACAGGCCGGTGTCCATACACTTAGTGTGTCAGAGGTCTTGTGTGTTTGGATTAGTGGCCCATTGTTTTTGAAGTCTCAAGAGATGTTGTAGAACTTCTAATTGCAAATACATGGCCATTTAGATCGCAACAAAAGGTTGACAAATGAGAAGGATATGGCCATTCAAAGCTGGATGGGTCAAAATGACACCAACAAAATTCTCTTGGACACTTGAAAATGCATGGAGGTACTTGCACCCACCTATGAGCAAACAGTCCATGTGAACCTACAAACATTACCTACCCCCATCACTAGGATGGATGATTTACAAAATGAAGAGAACCCTCTATAACAATATTCATTTTTGTGTTCAATGATAAAAATTTACTTGAAAAAAGGGTGAAGTTCAATGGACACTAGCCTTTGAATGTTTAGGAACCCTAATTCTATTCACTCCTATGCACAACAAGACTATAGGCATGTGGGAGTTATATTTTTTAAAATCCATGTTCTACTTTCACTCAGCCTCCTCCTCTCTCTCCTCTCTCTTTAGCATTGTTACATTATCAAAAAATTCACATTGATTCTCTTCTAAAGGGGCATAATAAATTTGTTCTTTTTGCTTGTAGCCTTACGTAAAAGCTTGTAAAGCTCCTCCTCCTCTTCATGCTTACTTGTTGCTCTTCTTCCACTCAGTGCTTAATTGTTGTGACCTCTTCCATTTGATTAATGTTTAATTGCTACTTCTATTCCTTTTTGTACCTAGCTAATATTGTTGCTCTTCTTGGTGCTTAATTGTTATTCAACCTCTTCCTCCTAGTGTTTAGTTGTTGTTGTTGTTCTTTTGTGGTTGATTGTTACAATCTCTTCCTCTTGGTGCTTAATTAATATTGTTCATTTTTTTGGTGCTTAATTGCAGCTCAACCTCCTCTTAATGCTTAGCTTTTATTTTCCTCCTTTTAATGTTTAGCTACTACTCAACCTCCTCCTAGTGCTACAACCTCCAACTCCTTGTTCTTAGATGTTGTTGTTCCTCTTCTTGGTGTTTAACTATTGTTCAACCCCATCCTCTTAGTGCTTAGCTAACATTGTTCCTCCTTTTGGTGTTTAGTTGACATTAAACGTTCTCCTTTTAATGTTTAACTACTATAACCTCCAACTCCTAGTGTTTAACTACTATTTTTTTTTGGTGTTTAGTTAATACTTGAACTCTTCCTCCTAATGCTTAGTTGTTATGGTTCCTCTTGGTGATTAACTATTACTCAAACTTCTCCCCATGGTGCTTAACTACAACAACTTCCAATTCCTAATGCTTAGATGTTTCAAAGTCCTTCCACATTAAAATGACATTTGATGTACATGTGCAAGCCGCAAGTATGAAGTTGAAGTTGTAGCCATGTTGAATTCTATGAAATTTGGTCCTTTGTGCACTCATTTTAATTCTAGAATTCTCTAGAATAGATTATGCAAATTACTCATGATGTAAATATTTCTTGTACTAGTAGGTGTAAATTATATCCAAAATTGTTCTTTGCCTACTAACAAAACAATACAATCATACTTTCAAAAAATATTTTCAAGGTTCACAATCTATGGTTTTATTCATTCTAATTTTTTCTATAGACTACTTTCACACAATTTTTTCATTACAGTTACTATTCCTTTTACCTAGATTTTTTATTCTCATCAATAATAAAAATGTGTGGTTGGTATCATAATTTAATTAGAAAAGCACATTAATTCAAAGTAGTCTCATTGTTTCTTCATCAATATCCTACTACTTTATTTATTCAAAATTGAATATATCAAACATTTGTAGTATTAAATGTAGAAATCCAAAATAGAAAACATGAAAATCTATGATTTGAAACATAACAAAACTTTAAACTACTCATTATTTCTATATTAATCTCCAACAACTATTTCAATTACTTTGTGTGTAAAAAAAAATCTCTTAGAATTCCTCAACCTCCAAAACTACATTTTAAGTTCTTCCCTCCAAAAATAATTGAATAATCAAACTAATGAAATGTTTTCATCCTACCAATTCACTAGCCATCTACATTTTGCCTTGTTTAATCTCTACCATTTTCATGGTTGTATTTTACCTTATTTAATCATCACCATACATCAAGTAACATTACCCTTCCCCCACTCTAGATTCCATCCTCAAAATCCTCACTATAGTAAAAAGTTCCATTGTTCAATTGATTATGCTAGCCATCTATGGCTTGCTTTCCTCATCCTGAATTGTTGATATTACTATTTGCACGTTATTTGGTGGTCATGTGGCATCCTTAATTGTTTATTTAAAACATTGAATTTGTAAGCAATATTTTTGTTATACTTTGTATTATTTGTTCCACAACTTGTTTTTTGTTTTTAAATGGTTCTATCAAATGACCAATGTCATTAGTTATGTTTTATGCTTTTGGTATAAGAATCATCTATGCGTGTTGCTTTTCCTTCTCATTCTAAGGATTTTGTCCTGCGTTTTGGAGGTCTTATGGTACCTCCTATTGCTACTCCTATTTTATTCCACTACTTTAAGTTTCATACGTTTCATTCACTAGATTTGATGGCTATGAACTATCTAGACTCATGTATAAGAAGTTTGGAAATGCCTTTTTAAAAATAGATAGATGTTGTCTATACATCTCTTCATCCTTCTTATGCACAATTAAAGTTTTTATCATTTCTTCTTTGAATTAAACTACTATCAATTCCCACCATTCATCGGGTTCAACATTGGAATCTTCCATTTGATGTTTGGTATGCAATATTATGTAATATTGTACCAAATCATCATATTCCTCTAACATGTTGTTAACATATCGAGGATCCATTTCCTTGTATTTTTCCAACAAATCATCCGATTTGGACTTGGTATTCAACATCTCCTTTTATATTTTTTATACTTCCAAGATTGTTTTCTCCTTGTCTTTTTCCACCTTTTGTCAACGGAATTCTTTTGTTGTAATCATAGATTTCATGTGCATAATTTGTAAAACCATTTTTTCAATTGTGTTCTCCTTAGTCTCCTATTGATGTAGCCAACACAATAACGCATTTTAGATTTTGTGACTAACCTTTATGACTATGTATTAGTTAAAAGGGACATTTGTGACTAGTGATTATTGATTTGTTAAACCGATGTCATTTCACCCATTTAGTCACAAATGACATATAGTTGCAAAGCCCAATTGTCTTATCAACAAAGATTTTTTATTTTTTTATAATATTTGAAATTCCATGTCATCACTGACCTTAGTATGGCATGCCATATCAACCTAGTTGTTTTACTCAATTAAAAGCTACAACAGACGCTTTGATAGATGGATCACATGTGTCAAAAATTTATAAACACATGTTAAATTATGAGTCATCACACATGAGCAAAAGTCAACCTTATAACCTATGTAACTAGGTAGTTAACCTAGGTTAATTAATGTAAACTAGGTGACCTAGGTTGAAAACAAACCTTAGCCTCTTAGTTTAGATAACTTAGACTAGGCTATTTAACCTAGGTTAAGAAGCCTAGGTATCATAAGTTGCAAGAACAAAGAGTTAAACCCCTCAACTCCACTTTGGGACTCAAGTCCTCATCCATTGCACTACCACATTTTTTTATATTAAGTTTATTAAACACAAAATTATAAAGATCAAATTTTGTAACTTCAAATTAAATGAGGCCACCTTAGGTTGACATAGGTCAACCTACTTACTACCTACCCACCTAGCTCAAGTTAACCTAGACCTCCTTAGGTCGACTTGGGATGAATTAGGTCAACTTAGACAACCTATAAGCCTAGCCTAGGTTCACTCAGGCCTCCTTAGGTTGACTTAGGATGAATTAGGTCAACCTAAATTACCTACAAGCCTAGCCTAGGTTAACCTAGGCCTCCCTTTGCTAAAAGTAAATTAACCTAATCTAACCTAATTAGGATTATTGAAGCTCTAAGTTAAACTTAGATTAAACTAGGGTAGGTTTAACTAAGTTAGACCAAAACTAAACTAGATTAGACTTAAGCTAATCTAGGGTAGACCTAAATTAAACTAGGCTAATTTAAGTTATACATAAACAAAGTTAGTTCAAACATGGCTAAACACAATTATTTTGGTTAAACGTGGGTAAAATATAAATGAAATTAAACACAATTGCTTTGACAAAATATGGTTAAACATGGCTAAACACATTTATTTAAGGGTCAAACCATGCTAAAAGGAGCTAAAGACTATGAAATCACCCTTAAAATCTTGCAAGTCCATGACTTTGAAAAATGACCCCATCAATTTTAATAAATGAAATACAATGAAATTTGTTGTATATTTTTTATATATTTGTGAATTTCCATCTCCATGATTTTTGTGTAATTGGAAGATGATTATGTTACCTTTAAATGATTTCAAAGCAGTGGAACTTTGAAGTGGACAATTGCTTTTTATTTCAAACATCTTTAATACTATGTGAATTAAAACATTTTTTCTCAAAACTTCAAGGAATACATATAATTCTGATTATGAGAGCATGGCATTGACCAAATCTTGAAATTATGTTTAAATTTCACAATACATTAGAGTACTCTGAACATGTTTTTGAACCCTTAAAATATATAATTTGATCAACTTCCCTAAAGACCAAATGTTTGTTTCTTTATAGTGGAAGGCAAGGTTAAATTCCCTAACAAATTTGATGTGTTAGGAAAATCTATTTGTATTTATGGGAAATATGTTTTGTAGAAATGGAACGATGTTATACAAGGTAGGCAATGAACCTAATACCTAATACACCCTTGAATGTACTAAAAATGTATTGGACAACTTTACAAATATGAAAATATTTATAAAATTGAGGATCTGTGCTGAGGATGGGTTAAAATCTCATGGCATTCAATAATTAAAGTATTTCCTATTAAAGACATATATTTCAAGATGAAATTTTGTGGATGAAACTTATACCATCCCTGGATTAGGTTTATAGTAGATGGTTATTTTTTTAGTGTCTAGTGACATTCAAATCGAAGTAAGGTCTTCATGGGCAACATTCAAAAAAGCAAAGTTAGGGTTAATGGTGAACTACACATTGCACAACAATGGCCATCATTTCTTGTAATCCTCTATCAAGCAAGCCTGCCATGGATTGTCATTTGTTGAGATTTTCATGTGCACATCGGTTTATGCATGCACATTTCAAGCTTCAACTCCATTACAAAGTCCCACCATGGATTCGTGCATGTGTATCATTTGTCTATGCATGGTTGAGGTAAGCACTAGACCTTTAGTAAATGATAATTATGCAAATATTTTCTTGATGCGATGTTTCAATTAAAGATTAGGGAATCATTCTTTGTTGTCATTATTGTCTAAGATGGGGCATCGTAAGAATAAACAAAATCAGGTTAATTGTTAACTGTGTGAGTCAATAAAGATATTAGAGCAATTGCCAAATGTTATATCACCAAAAAGATCCTAGATGCAAAATCTATTGGTGAGGATGACCAAGATGAGATGTTTAGCAATGAGGCTAGAGAAGAGGATTCTAAAATAGTTACAAGCAAAGAACAAAGAAGAGAGCACAAATGAGAGTATCAATGGAAATATCGGCTTCAACAAGCTTGATTACTTATTGAAGGAGAGTCACAACAATGAATAAAAAAGAGGTCTTTTCTACAACACATTGACGAAGCCCTTTCTATCTTAATTAGTGATGTTGTAAGAAAGGCTCATAGGTCCATTGCAAATGTTGTGAGGACCCTTGCCATGTTTATTACAGATTTTTTAAAGGGTTATGATGTTATAATGTAGCAGACCATTTTGGAGAAGGTTGTTTCACATGATATTCTTGTTGGGTCAATGCCACCATATTTGCATGATACAAAGAGGTTGAAGCACACCCAACAGTTGTTTGAGAATTTGAAATCTGGATTGGTTAATCACTTGACAAGCACCAGATCTTTTAAGTTCATAGCCAAGGACATTTTATGCAAATTTGTAACCTCTGAATCAATGGGAAGTAGTAGGGGAACAACAAAGCTTCTAGGAGTTAATAGGAGAAACATAAGGAAGGTCATTGATAGACGCTTGGCATTAGACACATTAGGGAATGCCTTTTGGACTGACTATAGAAGGGCAAAACGGGCAGATGTTTTGTCTAAACGTTTCACAAAATGTGTGATAGAATGGTGGACAATTTAGACTATTGTCTCTCCAAATCAGAAAGACATCACTAGGTTGAAGATCTCTTGAAATTGGTTTGAAGTGCATTCGGTGCATTATCTTCAAGTTTCACAAGTTTATGTTCATTTCCTTGCACCCTTGAGAAATTTTTGATTCTTATCCTTATGATTCAATGGGTTGTAGCTTATGTGTTCATTTTGATTTTGTCATTATGGATTTAAACCTAGATGATATTATAATTATGTGTTTGTGTTTAACATTCATTGATTCCTTGATTTGAAATTTAAATTGAACTAAACATTTGTTGAACTTTTACTAAACTATTAAATGTTCCAAGAGATGTTTTTCATGTGGCTTACTCCCAGAAGTATCTGAACCTTCTGTATTAACTACTAGATCTATGGTAGCTAAAGCAACCTTTGGACCAATTTGTCAACTTATGGAAGTAATAGTTAAGTAGCCAAACTATCTATGGTTGCTTCTAAAACATTGAAAAGTAGAAAATGCTTTGAAATGGTACTTAATGAGGTTTTTGAATGCTTGAAATTGAGTAGAATGGACTTATAAGTACTACTTATCATAACATTTCATGTTGAAAAGTGTTTAAGTTATTCCTTTGGGTGTTTATAAGGTCTATTCATCATAGGACTATAGGACTGATGCTTGAGTGAATCTTATGACTACTTATATGATCAATTATCAAAGCCCTTCCAACTTTAAAAAGGTCAAAATGCTTGAAAGGTTCATTTGGGTGCTTGTAGGAACTACTTACCATAATAGTTTTTGCTTTTAAATGGTTAGAATGCTTGAGTAGTTTTTTTGGGCCGTTACAGGACCTACTTATCAAAACACTTCATGCTTCTAAAACATCAAAGTGCTTGAATGGTTAATTTAAGTCCTTGTAGGACCTACTTATCAAAGCACTTCATGCTTCTAAGATATTGGAATGCTTGAATGGTTCATCTAGGTCCTTGTAGGAACTCCTTATCAAAACACTTCATGATTCTAAAACATCAAAGTGCTTGAATGGTTCATTTGGGTACTTGTAAGAACTACTTATCAAAGCACTTCATGCCAAAAAGGTTAGAGTGCTTGAGTGTTTCCTTTGAAAGCTGCTAAGAACTATTTATAAAAGCATTTCTTGCTTTTAAATATTGATCAAAGTGTTTAAGTATTAATTTGTTTGAAAGATTGTGGGACCTACTTGTCAAAGCATTTCTTCATTTTAAATGATCATGGAATGCCTCCATGATTCAATTGAATGCTTCTAAAGAGAATTAAAAGTAAGAAATGCCATGATAAGCATATTAAGTAATTCATGTTGTTGCTTTGTAAAGTACATGATCTGCTTGGAAATCCTCACATACAAGGAGTTTGTACTTTTTGGGTTGATCAGGTACCTTTAAATGTAACTCATGATGACGCACTCCCAACTCCTTAAAGGATTCAAATGTGAGCCCAAGTAGAAAACAACGGAAGAGGGAGGAGTCGGAGCACGCTCCTTAGCTCACAACACTTTGAGGGGTAGAGGGGCGTGTTGGAGCTCCGGGATGGGACTAGGAAGAGTTGACAAGCTTCACTCACTCACACCGGCCTGCACACAACCCACACAAAGTGGTTAGTGCATAGTTGGAGCACCCTTTGTGCTAAGCCGAGCCATGGGCAACACGACACACAAGACTCACCACGGCCCGGACTTGGGGGAAGCCACCACCTTCCCCCTTATAGTATACTTTGTGGCTAGCCACAAAGCTTACATCCAAATGGCTTTTCTCTCCCGGGACTCCCAAGTGGGAGTCCCGAACTCTCGCCAACTGGGACTCCCGCGACTTTGGAGCCCTCATAACTTTGCAAGCAGACCTCCGATTGAGGTGCGGTCTAAAGCAAAGTTGTAGCTTTCGTTGAGAGCTTTCCAACGGTATGTTGCACGTCATCTGCAGACAAATAAATTGGGTCGATTCCTGACTTTTTCTGGTCGGGAGTCAAATTGGCAATTTGACTCTCGGCCCTTCTTTTGGCCATAACTTGTGTTTTAGATTCTGAATGAGCAATGCAAGCCCATTTTAGACATCTAGGTTTCAAGAGCTTTCAAATGATATAAAGAATGCCACAAGCGATTGAGTTTTGACCCCTCAAATTGCTCTTTGAAGTTTTGAGAGTTCACCAGGACTCCATTTCCCAAAGTGGGAGATGCCTTGGGAGTGTGAGGGGTCACTCCCTCACACTGTCTAACACTCCCGGGAGTTTGTGATGTGATTCCTGGGCTTCTTCTTTTTGCTTTGACTCCCGGGCTTCCTTTTGGCTCGCACCCTTGCAAGCCCTTTGCCTTGGTCGTGAGCCCAAGGCTAGGGTTGCGACACATGATATTTTATTTTGAATGTTCAACTATTCCTTAAAAACTTTATTGGTTTTGGACTAATAGTTGTTTGTATTAAGCCCATGGTAAAAATGCCACGTGAACCTTGGTCAATGCAGCAACTTAGAATACATTGGAATCTAAGTGACATTTACTTCCACTTGTAGTTTTCAATCAAGTTGGAAATACTTAACAAAATTTGAATTTTCATTTTTCTTAGCATTGGTTTTATATCATACATTAATTTATGAAAGAACCTTGATTGAATCCCACATTTAAATACTATAATTATGATGAAGTGTTCTCTTTCTTTCAATAACCATAAAAGGATGTGTTTTGAATGATGTCAAAGGTCCAAGAGGTGTGTGTTTATTGAGCCCATATGGTTTAGTTGCCATGTGAACCTCCATACTCCAAGGACAACTTGGAGAGGGTCTTGTCGAAGCTCTAGGTGACATTTACAAACTTGTTACTTTTGAGTCCTTGATTTAAGGTCTTTGTGAATGTAAAGATTGTTTTGTAGTGGAACTAAAGTCCAGGCCAATACTATAATTTGTATTAGGTTGGTTTACTTGCTAGATTGAATTCTCATTTAAATATGGTGTGAGAATCTTGATTGAAGCCTACTTTGAATTCTGAAATATTACAGAGTTATTGGATCAGAATTAGGTTTTCAAGAGTTTGTACAATTTCTATGGTGCTTCATGGACTGTCAAATTTAATGTACAAATGTTTTGAAAGTCCATTTCATTCACATACCCATAGAAATTGTAGCACAAATTTGATTATGTCCCTACAATGATGTTTTGAGTAGATGGACTAAGAATTATGTGTTCTTTGAGCCCAATTATGTGCTTAGGTGGCATGATGAATCCATGAACAACTTTGAAAGGATTGGAAACTAGGTGACATCTACACACTCGTGATTTTTGTTGATTCGTTTCTAAATAGGGTCATGGTTAATAAAGATTATTTCACAACTTGGGGTTCAACTTTGAGATTATTTTTACAAATATGCTCATGTGGGTCATTGCATTTTATGGGTTTACTTGTTGGTCTGAATTTTCATAAAACTATTGACTACTAAGAAAGTATCTTGATATTTAACCTCACATTGAATCATAATTTTGAACTTCAATGTTCTATGTCTTTCAATAACCCCAGCAAGGATATTCTGATTAACCTCAAAGGTATGAATGATCTGGTCTATACTTGTATAATTTGTTTTTGGGTTGTTTTGTAGACCCTAATATGTAATAAACATACGTTTAACAAGGATTTCATGGTTTTCATAAGTCCATCAACTATTTGGAAATGATTTAATGAAACCAACACTCAAAATAATGAACTTGGATGTACTTACCCATTGGTTATCATTTCACAATTAGAGTTATTCACAGCCTTCAAATTGAAAAACCCAAATGTCCCAATGATAAGGGTGTTTGAATGCTTAAAGCCTTGGTTTGTCAAGAGGTTGAAGGAATGGAACACTAGCACTTGTCGATACCACATTGAACTCAATGAGCTTAAATTTGGATTGAGTAGTATGCAAAAACAACAGGGAAGGAGGTTCATAGTGGTTGTAATTGTTCTTGTGAGACCATATGCAAACATGATTTGAATGTTGTGTTAGGCAAGCTCTATTGTATTACTTACCTTCAAGTATATAAGACAGTGACCTTTTTGTGGAGTTTAGTATTGTGTGCCAAAAATGAGACTGTAGAATTCCATAAAAGAAGATGTATCATGGGTGATTGTTTGAGATGCGAGATTGAATCCCTGGATATTTGTCCACATGAATTAACTACTGAAAGGCACATATAGTGGCGTAGCATTGGCCATGAAGTGGTGGGCAAAAATGCTGATGGTCAATATAAGAAAGTCAGTAAATTGATCTACAATGACATAACGCCTCTTGAGCTAATACAATACTTGAGGCCTCATCTTTCAGAGTTTGTTGTCCACAACTTCATTGTTTGTTGGCAAGAACAAGAATTCAAAGGCTTTATCAAACACATACATGAAGACACCATTATTTCATGCATAAAATTCTTTGAAAGTTATGCCATGAAGGTCTAAACTGAAATTCAGGACATGCACTGGTTCTCATTCTAAATCACTACTTTAGTTCACATTACATATCGCCATAATGGATTGACTATGACCTAGTTGTAAAAAGCCCCAAAATCCTTAAGAAGGTTCACTATTATATTTATGATGAAAAAAAACATGACACTTTGTTTGCCTAGCATGCTTTCAAGTTGCATTGGGAGTTTTTGAAGTCAAAAGGTTGTCAACCTAAGCAACACGTTGTTTGGAATGTTGGCTGTTTTGGCCAATTTAAGAGTGCATGGGCTTGGTACTTCTCGGGAAGGTATCACCAACTCACTATTAATGAACAACTTCTATCAGGATGTCAAATGCTTTGGAATTATTTTTCCATAGGGCATGGTAAAGAGGAAGTTGATGGTGTAGGGCATTGTTGAAAAGGGAATTTCGTAAGGAGCAAATAAAACCTCAAGGTTTGAAGATCCAAAATGTTAGGGAGGCTGTCAACTTCTTGTAATCAAAAGCCAACAAGTTCCATGCAGCCAATATATATATATTTCAAATGTGAAATTATGTTTATGATACATTCAATGCATTGCTCACATCACATGTTGATAGTAAATTAATGGTTTTTTACTAAATTAATAGATGTTTTATCTTACCTATAAACTTGGAAATGTGCCAACCTCTTGTCCATTTATTTTGAAAAAAATTCCTTTCTATTTTGTTTAGATGGGTTGAAAAAGCTTTAGTGCGTTAACAAATCATTAAAGTTTTAGTGTATCAGTGACATATGGTTAATAATAGTTAAGTATAATGGAAAAATGATGTTAAATGTATACTAGGTGTCAAATTTTCATATGTAAGGTTTATTTTTGAAGTGTGAAAATATGTTAATGATACATGCAATGTATTGTTCACATCACATATGGATAGTAGATTAATGGCTTTTTTACTAAATTGATAGTTGTTTTACCTTACTTATGAACTTGGAAATGTGGCCACTTGTTGTCCATCTATTTTGAAAAATTTCCTATATTCTTTCTATGTTTAGATGGGTTGAAATATCTTTCATGTATCAATCAATCCTTAATGTATCAAAAACATATGGTAAATTACAATTAATTATGATAAAAATAGTTGTGCTAAATGTATGCCAAATGTCTAGTTTTCATATGTAGTCATCTATTCGTCAAATGTGAAATATTAGTGATACATTCATGTATTGTTGACACCATGTGTCAACAATAAATCGGTGGTTCGGTACTAAATCAACAATTATTTTACCTTATCCATAAATTGGAAATATGATAATAGCTTATCCATGTATTTTTAAATTTTAATGTATTGATATTTTTTTGATACAATAACAATTATAGTATAATAAACAAATATTTAGATTTTTATCTATAAAGTTTTTAATCCTTGTAGTCATGTTGAACCTCACCCCACCTTTCTTTATACAAAATATATATATCATAAGATTTATGTTGATACATGATAAAAAATATATGATGACATAATGCATGATGGAATATAATGCATTGGTACATTGCCATTTCAATACACAACAAAATAAAATAAAAATTATGAATATTTTTTAGAATATTTATTGTTAATTAAAAAATGATTTGACTAACAATTACCCTATTTTAACTCACATTCACACATTTTCACTTTGGGGCAAGATGCCCCTGACTTCAAAAAGGTACTAATGTAAGCACCTAATAGGCATCTGCCATCAAAACCTGGTGATCATTTTATGCTCGGGAAGCCTTCTAGACTTAGTTTCGAGCTTACTCCAATATGGTCCTTTGCCCTTCCCTTGATTAACTCATTTGAATTTTGTTTTAACCACCGAGATTTGAATTGGGGGCCTGAAGCCACCCATTAAAATTAAGGCAATGGACATTCCACCCATCAGAGTGGGGGCTGGTGAGGATGATGCCTTAGTGAGTTAGACACCCAAAAATCCAATATATGGCTGAATTGTGTATGCTAACTACAACCCCTTATGCGTTCTGCTAGAAGAGATATCCGTCCATAATCTTGAAACCCGTAAGTCTGTTCCCAAGTCCCCCAAAGCTTATGCCGGTTCTCAAAAACTTTCTCAAGCTACAAAAAAGTTTACACTTATTAGACAGCCCTCCTATTTCGAATTCCTTCACTTTCACACAAACAAGCTTAGCCTAGTGCAGTCTCCAACTCTTCAAAAACTATGTACCACTGAAGAGAAAAGATTGTATTCATGAGACCAACAAAGAATTGTGCTTCTTCAATAAAATCTATAACATGGAACACAGCGTGTTATGACTGGTAGGAGCCTGTCACAAAATCGATCACATCATCACGAGCTAATTCATTCACCGACAAAAGTTCATCCACAACGCAGTTCCATTTCTGCCCTTGCAATACATGAACAGAC
>Ga0209611_10008696_pt1 | contig 15706 bp, 9 predicted proteins | sample S1TSphgellanicum_3_FD_187693 | JGI IMG/M metagenome (GOLD analysis project Ga0209611, IMG submission 187693) | Host-associated microbial communities from peat moss isolated from Minnesota, USA - S1T2_Fc - Sphagnum magellanicum MG (SPAdes) (version 2) | ecosystem: Host-associated > Plants > Peat...
AAAAAAAAACTAAAAAAAAAAAAAAAAAAAACCTAAAATCAAATCATAGTTATGTCCAGTGACAAGGGATGATAATGGCATAAGAAGGATGCTGGGATCCTCGGTGTTTTGGGGGCATTGAGGGTGTCAAGAAATGCAGCGAAGGTGTTGAGTGGCAAGGATTTTTTTGGGACAACAAGGGATGATGGGGGCATTGGGAAGGATGTTGGGGGGGGGTGCCATATGTGTTGGGAAGGATGCCATGTGGAAAAGACCCATTTAAAAGCCCTTTTTCAAGCAACAAGGGCATCAAGAAAGACAATGGGGGTCAACAAGGGCACTAGGAAAGATGGCAATTAGGTGTTGAAAAACACATCAAAAAGCATGTAGAGGGATGCAGACATATGTTTTTCTTTCTCCTCAAGCGATTGGAATGACAAGAAGCATGTCAAAAGCACCATGAAACACATTAAAAAATGAAAGGGGCATTGGGATAACACAAGTTCAAAGCTTCACCAAACAAAAAAAATTGATTTTAGGTAATTATATTAAAAAAATTATCACTTGCTAGGGATGCCATGAGGACTTCTAGGATGTCCCTTTTAGCAACCCTACCATCAACACAATTGCCAGACTTAATCCAATGCATAAGGTGCCATACTCTATAATTAACAAATTTTAATTCAAGTTGTTATGGACTATGTAACATGCAATAGGCACATGTTATTGTCAATAGTTGAGGCGTGTAACTATTGCACTTCAGATTATTACCAAACATAACCATCACTTGTGAGAATCAATTTGCCATCCATTCAAAAAATACTTATAAAATGTTCATCCAAGTAGTGAAAGATTACATAATCATTGGGCCAATGAGAGCCCATGTGGCCTTGTGCTATCTAGTAGCTTGCTAATCAAATGGAGTTTGAAGGTTATGGGTTGCAACTTGTGACTTGACAACCAATTAGAGCCTCAAGATTCTACCCAGCAATGGTTATGTATCATCTCTCAAACACATGCATCCTTTCTCCTTTCACCATGATCATGACCATCATGATGTGTGTGCATGATGTGCATGTAGTTTCCACTAAACTTTTTCATGGGATTCTAGGTTCCTTTACAAGACAAAAAAAGAAGACCAAAATTGTGTTCACAATAGAGTTATCTCTAAAGTGCTGGGATTAGGGGTCAGAAATGGTCAGTTTGGGCATAATAGGGCATCAAATGCGTAACTGGTAATGAAAATTTTACAAAACGAAATAATTGGCATCCGGACTAGTTTTTTCTAGCAATTTCGGTGGTAAACTGAGTTTCATCCTGTCTTTCCTTTCCCCTAAGCGCCTCCGCAGCTACATATATTTTTACTGCTCCTACCTGCACGACTACTATCGGTACTCTCGAACCTTGTGCATTAAAGTTTGAGCATTTCATACTGAGATTTAATAAAATTTCCTTACTTTGAAGATACCACCAAAATAGGGTATAGGGGGTGAAAGCAGGCCCAAAGACAGGGTGACTTTACGCATAACTCTAATTTGTCAATAGGTATAAAATGCTCTTTCAAAAATCATCAGGCAGTTCATTAAGTAAGGGTTAGTGGGTTTTACTTAAGATCGGAATGACCAATCATATACTAACAAGTGGTCATTTAATAGATCCAAATTCTGTTTATAATGGGAATGGTCCAAATTTCAAAATGAGCTTTATTATGAAAAAAAAATCTGCTGCCCCAAAAACCATTTATTGGGTTTTACATTTATAGAAATGGGTTTTACATTTATAGAAAATGCGCATTAATGTAATCATTTATGAAACGCGAAAAAAAAGAAGGCCTAAAAGCTATGGAATCCATTAAAAGCAAAAGAAGATTTTTTTTTCAAGTGTCAAAAAAAGCCTGTGTCCAATAGGTAATAATAACAATACCCAAAGAGCAAACACACCCCAAAACCCCAAAACCATTGATTTTTGGTCGACTTAGGTTTTTCCTTTTTTTAACCAAAAAATAAATTGGATCCCCAACACCCCTCCCTCCCTCTTTTCACGCGCGCGTGCTACAAACGTAGATGAAACTGTGCGACGCTCGCTTTCACTCTCGCTTTGTACAAAACAGTGAAGAAAACCACGCGTCGCGCGCATTCCCTTACGTGCAGAAACCTCAGAGTCGTTCTCTCTGTCTCTCTCTGTCTCTCCGTCACGGTTGTCTACGACTGTTGAGCTTTTTTGTTCTGCAATTTCTTGCGGCCGAGGCTATTCAGTACGTAACGGATCTCTTTGCTTTTGATACTTCTTTTTTTGGGAATAATTTTTCTGATTTTTTTCTTTCTTTTCTCAGTGTTTTTTTTGGTGGGCGGGGGTGAAGAGAGGTTTGTCTTGTTTTGTTGTTTCCTCGAAGAAGTAAGGAGCGTGCTGCGCTTTGCGTCCCTGGCTGCGTTTGTTGTCGGTCTATCTGGTTCGTTCTTGTTCTGGTTTTGTTTTCTTGTTGTTCTCGCTATCTGTTACTCTCTTTCGAGTCTTTCGCGGCGTTTTGTGTTCTCTTACTAGTGTTTGTGTTATTCTTTTCTGTGTTTGTTCTTCTTCTGCTCCTGTAATAAGGCTGTTTTCTTCTTTTACCTTCTTCTTTCTTCTTCGGGAGCGGAGAAGACGAAGATGAAGGAGGAAGGCGGGATGCAGTACATGAGTCCACTCGTCAAACAAGACCTGGCGAAGCTGGAGAAAGATGGAGAAAGCCGGCGCATTGCCATGGACTCTCTCAAACACTGTGTGGAGAATCTTGAGCCCGCCTCTGTTCCGCGCTTTCTCGCACAGGTCAGTTTTCTCTTTACAACCTGTCGTTGCTTGGTGCAGTTTTTGTTTTCTCCTTTTGACAGTAGTGCGCAGCATGAAGCTGATTCCTAAGCATGAGGCTCCATTTGAGGAGCTCCTGTGTCTTCGGCAAGGTATCGAGGTTCATGGCCATTAGAAAATGTCCATCTCCATGAATAGGATGCTATAGGCGCAACAGGGGTGAAGAGTTTCCTCCCAGCACACATTACCAGACTGGTTCCCTCTTCTTTTTTCTTCTCAGCAAATGCAGGCTTCACTCTGTAAAACAGGTTTTGAGCATCTTTTGTTGAGCAAGAAAGGGTTTCTGGTGGCAACAGGTGTCAGAGTCGAAAGAAACAGGAGGTTCACGCTCTTATGCTATTTCCCTGTATGAGGAAGTAGCACGAGTCCATGGCAAGCTCATCATCCCACAACTCCCAAGAGTGATGGCCACTGTGACACGGTCTCTGTCAGCAAGTGGAAGCTCACCACAGCTGCATCAAGCATGTGCTAAGGTGGTCTCTGCACTGGTAAGGTACTCCATTGATTCCAACACCAGCGTGACAGAAGCTGAAGAAGTTGTCCGAGAGGTTGCACAGCCACTAGTAGAAGCAATTGCAGGTAACAGAAATGCCACCTCTTTTGTTTCTACCAGCAGCAATCTGCCTGTTGCTATATTTAGAAACCCATGAATCCATGAAGGGGAATAGCAAGCAAGGGCAAAAAATTTCTGTGATTAGAGAGACCTGCTCAGTGGGATCTGAACTCTGAACTTCCTTGTCTATAGGAAAACTGGAGCCAGTAGCTGCGGGGGCTGCTACATGTGTGCAATCACTAGTTGAATCAGAGAAATGGAAACATGCATCAGCTGGACTTGTGAGTGAAGTCTGCCAGCGCACAACAGCTGCACTGGGAGACAAAGCAACACGCACAGTTGCCCACATGCAGCTGGCATGCTCGCTGGCTGTCATGAACCCAAGTGCCCTGAGTGTCTACGGGCCAGAGCTTCTCCATGCTGGTGAGGAGATTTTAAGAGTGAACTCAAATTCATGGAAACACCGGAAATGTGCAGCCAAGATGTTGCAAGCTGTGGTTTCAGTTGTGGATAAGGACAAACTTACTTTAGAGCTCAACTCCACAATTGAGGTGTTGGAAAGCTTTCGGCTTGATAAAATGCCTCATGTTCGCACTGCAGTGTGGGAGGCCTTACAAACTGCAAAGATGGCAACAGCAGCAGATGATGATCAAAACAAAGATGCGGATGAGCCCCTGGGCACAGTTCCAAAACTGACACCTCGTCGGAGAAGCTTGTGGGGCTCTCATAGTTCTCTCTCTCCTTCTACCACAGGATCAGAGCCTTCACTGAAAGTGTCTTCACCCTCCCGTACTGGCAAGGGCATTGATGCCAGGATGCGACGAACTCCTCTCTTTCCTGCAAGGGGTCAGGCACACATGCAGAAGTCAGTTGCCCTGACCTCTTTCAGCATGGATGATGATTGTGACTCCTACATTCACAACTGTAAGTGTCCAGACACTTTTTATCATTTTGAACTCCAGTTTATAATATACATGAGGGGTCAAATTTCCTAATACAGAACAGTTTTTGCTGTCTTTCTGCAGCCGATGCAAAGGAGAATGTGCCCTCTCAAAACTCAGAAATGCAGAGTGATGCTGTTTGGGGGGGCAAGTCTCCACTTGTGGGCTCATTCAATACCTCTCTCCATTTGCCTAGTGATGAGGCAGAGATGGATTTCCAGCAACAGGGAGAAATGGGCGGGAAAATGGATCTAGAATCATTGCTGTGGATCTCCCAGGATATTGTGGAAGGTGGAGTTGCTTTGAGTGAAAGCCCATTAGAGTCAACAATCATGGGACAGTCTGGGCAGGTAGGAGGGGATACAAGTGCACAGGATGAAGTTATGATGGCTGGAAAGGATGCCTTTTTTAGGAGTGAACTGGAGGAAGGCAATCCTGGCAACTGTGAAAATTTTCTGCAGGGAAGCTTGAGGGAAACTAGGGTACCAGAGTTGGATACAGGATTGGCATCCCAGAGCCCTGAGTCCATGGTACTCAGTGTGTGTGTTCAGAGTGCCTCAGATTCATGCCATAGCAAGCCAAGTAACTATATAATATCAGGTGGCAGTGAGCTTTGCTCAATGAATGGCAGCATTCGGGACTGTGCAAGCAATGTGAAAGACTTTGAGAGTGGAGTGGTCAACAGACACAAACTACTGATGAGGCACAGCTCCTTGCAAGGTGGAGCAGAGACAAATTTGAAAGCTAGTTATGGAAAGGAAGGGCCCTCATGCACCCCTTCCATCCAGTTTCCATGTGCATCCAAGGACACACAGGATGGTTTCAGCATGCTGGTAGGATATATGTTTTTCCTTCATCTCTTTTATTCTGTTTTTTTTCCAGTGGATGCTTTCCAGTTGCAGAAGAGTAATCAGGTTCTCACCAATTACAGATACAAATGAAATATCTGGTTTTGATAACTAATTATTGTTTTGAGGTGAGCAGAAGCCAAGGTTGCTGATAACGACAGAGGATTTTCAGCCATTTGCTACACCACGAAAGCTAGTACAATCATTGCAGTCTGATCCTGGGAGTCCATTATCAGACAGCAATGTGATTGACCAGGACTCACAGCCACATGAGGGAGTTAGAGGATGGATTGGTCGGCTTTCTGGAGATGCTGACATGGACCTGGAGACATCAAGCAATGAGGGGTGGAGTGTAATGGACAATCCAATAGCTTCAGAAGAAAATTGTAGTGAGGTGGAGATTGAGAGAAGACAAACAAGCATTCATAAAGCTTTTAATTCATCTGGTAAGCTCTCATTTGTTGAGGGCTCAAGTCCACAAGTAGTTTCTCCCATGCCTGCTGTCCCTTGCAAGACATACTCACTTGACAGTGGCTTAGACTATGCAAGACAGCAAAAACATGAACCTGGCAGCTGTAAAGGAGATGACATTGGGACAAACCGATTGACCCCAAAGTCACTCCGAAGGTTTAGGGAAAAGATAGCTACTGATCAGCACACCTGTGCATCATGCACAGAGCTTCGAAACTCAGATGTAGGAATGGGGATTGTTCGGAATTCTGATGATATAATTTCCAATGTCACAACTATGGCCATACCAAGAAGTAAGGAAGATGAACAAGGAGTAGGGGAGTGCTGCTCTACCTTTGGCAGGGCAAATGCAGCTTCTGTAATGGGGTTGGTTACCAAATTTGATGAAGGAAGCAGGGAACAGGAAGGTGTATCAACTTTGATCAATTTAACAGAGACAGAGAAGGAGGACTGGTGGAATGAAAGACTTCATCAAAGCCCAACTGTAGGATCTGCCAGGAAGCATATCATGAGAAAATTGTCTCGTTATTCTGAGATGTTTCTCAGTGGCTGCTTAGTTTTGATTCTTGCTCTGCTTGCAGCCATGGTGGTGGCAAGGACTCTTGGCACACCGGCAGATTACTACCCTGTGCCAACTTGATGGGTCACATAGGAAGCAGATGCTCTGTACATATCCCCTGGGAAGCTGAAGATTGCTGTCAGTGATGAGATTATTATATATTGAGTTGTTGGGTGAGTAGATTATATCTTATAATCTGGATCTAGAGATTAAGTTCACATGTAAAAAAATCCAACACCTGGCTTGCAAGACAGATTCCAAAGAGAGCTCACAGCTCGGTTTTCTTTTCAGACAGAATTAGGGCCATTGGTTTTCTAATCAAACATTGATACTTACCAGAAAGATGATTGGATTTCTGTTGCTGTATACTGGAGAATGGTGCAATGTTTTCTGTACCAAAATTTTGACAGTTCTTTGCATGGTTGACAGAGTCAGCTATCTCATTGTAGTTGAGTCATTGGTGCTAGAAATTTCTCAGCTGGGTTGTATGGGTTGTAACAACAGCAAGAATTTCAACCGGCAGTTCTCAACAATATTAACAGACAATTTCATCTGTCGTGTAAACTATTTTGATGTGCCTGTTTGGAGACTCAGCACTTTTGGAAAAACAAAAAGCTTGGGTGCATCATTTTGCACAAGGTGCATCATTTTGCATAAGGTGCATGAACATGCATGATGAGAGTGTGCACAGACACAGAGAGCTGCCCAGACATAGAACTTAGAGGAAACACAAACCTGGAGAGCTACAAAAAACAACAGAAAGCTGAAAGGAAACACAAAGCTTGTGACCTAGTCTCTTTTGACCTGAAATTAGCCTTGTGGGTTTTGCTTTTTTTTGAAAAATTGTTGGCATAAATCAATTTCTAGAGTAATGTAAGAGACGTTGTGATTCTCCTCCCAAATGTCCAACAAATTCTGAATGCTTCTATTGGACTTGAGTTTGCCCCCATTCTCTGCAAGCACCTCTGCCTCTTGAACTCCCTACTCTTGTCCCTGCTCCTGTACACAAGATGAGGATCTGAAGCCCAAGTGGAAGATAACCTGAAAATGAGCTAGGGATATTAACATCTTCCATAACTGCTACAAGAAAAAAATTGCAACAAAGAGACTTCAAGCTCCGCATCTAGTGCATCCAGTTGCAGCAAGGAGACTTCAAGCTCAGCATCTAGTGATGCATTCGATGTGCTAGATGCTGAGCTTGAAGTCTCTTTGCTACAATTTTTTGCTTGTAGTGCATCCAGTGTGTGCACTAGTAGGACAATATGAGATAAATTCTGTGATTTTGGTCTTGGCACATTTTTTCAAATTTAAGAACCTTTGGACTTGGTTAAAAAGCCAGATCTGATTTGACGATTGTATTACACACTCCTCAAGATTGGAGATTCTATAGATATAGAGTTTCTCAGAAAATCAAAATTGGGGATTATATAGACATGGAGTTCTAAAACTAATTAAAACCAACTTACTTATTTGTAAAAGTTCATTCAACTTGTCAATTTTTCAAAAAATATTCAACTTGCTTTGTATCTAAAGAACCTGAACTTGAGTTCAAAAAGTTATCTTTCAAGCAAAAGGCTAGTCCCACAGTTCTTGTATCAATTCCACCAAAGAGATGCTAGTTCATGTATGGGTCACAAGAACTTGAACCCCAAGTTCAACATTGCAACCTAAAGAGGAACTTGTCAACACTAATTAGCACTAATGGATTGTTAATGGGTAAGTAGTACAAACAAAGACTAAGCCAACCACCATAGTGAACTAAAGAATTGGAATGCAATGAAAAAGAATCCACCCACCATCCATCCACTCTCATCAGAGTGAAGCAACAACCACCAATGCACCATGAGGGATGATGCATGGTGTGTGGCAACCAAATGCTTTTGCATTGTATTTCTGTCCCTTAACCATACTGATTAACAATAGACTAACCATCCACATGCATCTAACTACCTATTTGAGCTTCGGGCTGCTGCACACTACTAGCAATGATCAAATTTTTTTTTCCTTATGTTTTTATATGGTTTTCAATAATTCATCATTATTTATGTCAATGCTAAATTTAATTTAAATTAATATAAATTTCATGGACATGAAAAAACACATGTTACTTTATTTTTTCATATACATGTTGGTGGATAAGGGGAAAAATGAGAGGTACGGTAGTTATAAAATGGATGTAATTATTAGAAAAGCTGAGAGATTGTTATGAAGAAAGTTAATAGAAAAAAGAAGTAGTTATTAAGAAAGAAATGAAATAGTTAAGCCTCATTCAAAATGAGATAGTTATTTTTTGAAAATGTTTTTGAAGTGCTCCATGGACAACCATACAAAGGATTTCAAAAAATCCTCCACATACGAGAGTTTCGATTACTCATCACTAGACTTAGAAACCAAATGCTTTACCTAGTTACCAACCTCCATTGTATCCACTTACAAGTTACATTCCCTATCAACTTATAATCTATGATACTCACTTTCCCCAGGTAGATCTTCCTACATAGGGGAAGGGGTTAGGTTCATGGGTTTCCATTCTTGTCCATAGCTATTGCAGCCATTTGCTTGAAGGTACCTCTTTTGGTAGAGCTCACCAAAACAAACAAGAATGGAATCCAAGAGACATGATGTCTCCAGGAGGATCCAGTTTTTGTTTTCTTTTTTGGTCTTCCCCAAACAGATTTTGACAATTTGCCCTCTGTGAGTATCTTCTTCTGATAGGGTCTGAAAGCAGGTCCACTCACAGCCCTCTATTTCAGCCTTTTACTTGTGTTTTATCACAATCCAACATGAGTGTTATTAAATTGTTTCCCCAGCCCCACCCATCAACATGCAAAATTGAACAATATTTAGGTCAAAGATTTTATTTCATTGCACAATATAAATTATGCATAACTTTTTATAATATCTTGAAGCATTTTGGTTTCTTTTAGAGGATTTTTTGGAAGATTATATATTTTTGCATGGTGAATTATTTGAGTTTTCATAATTCTTCTTTTGCATTAAGATACCTTTCAATGTAAAATGGCAAGGCCATAATGTGTGTGACACACACCCCTTTGTTCAACTAGTTCACACAATCCAAGACAAATATTAATTAATATGTACAAACCTATTAAAACTAATTACTTGCATTAAAGATATTGTCATGCTTTTTCTTTTATTTGAAAAGGTTATACATTTTAAAAAAGGGACATCACTCTCAGTTCAAATTTTCATTCAAAATTTTTTTTTGAAAAAAAAGAAAAAAAAGAAAAAAAAAAAGGCTAGTTGCCTGATCTTATTCCAATGACGGTTCTTTGCAAATCATTGAACAAGGGTCGAACCGATAGCCTTGACGAGCTGCTGATTACCGAACATAACCAGCATCCTTAACATCCATAACCTGCCCATTGAATGGATGCAGATCACTTTTCATCCATACACAAAACGGATTGAATCACTTTTCATTCACATACAGGGTTGAGATACATACAGGCTTAGCTTAGTACCTACTATGCAATATAACTGGGATGTGGATGTGCAATAAGGAGAGACAAATCATCCACTTCTTTTCTTATTAATTGGAGAGGAAGTATATAGGAACACCCCCATCCATACTGGTGGATGAATTTAGGGTTAGCAACTTTTTGCAGGCTGAGTGAGTTTCACAAAACAAACAAGGAAGGAAGGAAGGAAGGAAGGTCAGCAAAAGTGATAAATTATCATCCATCAAAATGGGTAGATCTGACAAAAGTACACACACTTTAATAGAAGCTTTAGTTTTCTGACTTCCTTGACAAAGTCTTGGTAGGAGACTAGAGTGAACCAATTTGCAGTTTACCAATTGCACCAGGAGGGATGGATGGATGGATGGATGGATGGTGGGTAGATAGGAAATTCCTTTTTCATTGAACTGCAGTTCCCTCACTAACCATGTGTGGTTGGGTTAGTTTCTGTTTTTTCCACCTACCTACCTACCTATTAACAACCTGCTCACCAGAGTTGGTAAACCATTTTGCTTGCATTTACTTAGTGAGTAGTCAAGTCAGTCACCTTGGGTAACCTATACAGAATGGGACTCAACTGAAAAGAGTTTACTGTCCACCCACCATCCATCCATCCATCCATCCATCCATCCTTCATGGTGCAATGGTGGTTCTTGGTTTGCTCTGGCTCTTCTCCACCCCTTGTTGCCACCTTCCATAAACCCTAAACCCTAACAGGCCTCACATGACCCACGACTGCCCTAGTTAGAATGGGCCATATAGTCCATGACTTGCCACTCAGAGTGGCAGGTCACTAGGGTTAAAAACTTACCTGACGACTTACTGTCCAAAGAGGTGCTTTGTCAACCTTCTTTTGTCCTCTTGCCTGTAAAAACTGGCCCCCACAAAATGCAGGCTTTGGGCAAGGCTTTTTCTACATGTGACTCAAAATTACCAAGGGTTTAGGGTTTAAAGCTTAGGGTTTAATAATGTGCGTTCACACTTGATGTTAGGGACTCAAGTGTTAAGTCCCTTAACACCGTGTGCTAACCATTCAAGACTTCAAACCTAGTTACCATGAATTTTTTTTATGTTAAGCTAACGTTCACTTAACATTAAGCTATAACTCATTTAACATTGAGTGCCACCTAGGATGCCACCTAGATTTTCATTCAACATTTACTTAACATCAAATGTGAATGCACCATAACCATAATACATAACGGCCTCTACCATTCTTTGAAAATCCATGTTCAATAGAAAAAGGTTAGGTTCCCATAAGACACTAGTTTAGGGTAGATAGGCTGGTGTCTGGACACTTAAGTTTTCTAAGAGCTTAAAATCTTTGGACATAGCTTGGTTACTTGTGGAGTTCAAAGAGATATTGTGCACTTTCACTTGGCGCACCAATTGTTATGAAGATTGTTCTAAAAGGACAAAAAATGAGGAAGATATGAGATTTGAAAATAGTGTTCAATTTGACAATGTAAGCATTTGGAGGTTTAATATCTTTGAACATAGCTTGGTTGCTTATGGAGTTCCAAAACAAATTGTAAAGCTTAAGTTGGCAAATTCATATTTTTTCAGATCGCTCAAAACAAACAAAATATGAAAAAAATATGGGGTTTGAAAATAAAAAAACTTTAAGGCATTTTTTTTCAAGCATTTTGTTCTTTTGATATGATTATTCTTTTCTAATTTTTTCTTTGTTACTTAGTTGCCTCCAAAGTTCAAAAAAATTATTGTAGACCTCTTCTTGGCACACTCATAGCCATGAAAAATTATTACAAAAATAAAGGAAGATATGAATAAATGTTTGGTCACCGGCTTATGTTTGATGATGGGCATGTTTACTCTACATCACAATTATGTCACAAGTGTGCAATAAATAAATAATCCAAGATCTTCAAACTTAGGGAACACCTATTCGCATGAAGGAACAAGAAAAAAAGTAGTTGAGACTAGTGTTGGATGGTCATTTGATCTCTTTAATTATAACCTTCGGTCTTCAAACTTTTCAAAAAACCCTCAAATAAACGAGCATTTTGCATTGAAATGACCAACAATGAAAATAGGAGGTTATTTTACTAGTTCTTAGCTTTTTTTTTAATGAATTGTGATTATATATCACAATTGGGTCCCATAATATTGAGGATTAGGGTTAGGTATTGGTATCGATTCAAATTGATTGAGTGTTTTCTCTTCTTTGGATTCATTCATTCGTTCATTTGTTCCATCATGTGTGGCCTTCCTTCTATGGGTTTTCACAAGGTAGTAGGTTCCAAGCATGAAAAACAAAGCCTTAGGCAAAATGGATTTCCCCTCTCAGTTTCACTCCCATCTCTCAAATAGATTCTGTAGCCTGTGACGCTTTTGAGGATATAATTTTGTATAGTACTTTTACAAAGGGTGAAATTTAATTTCCATAAAAAAAAATTAATTTATTGATTTTAATGAATTTCTAATGACAAAATTCAATGTCTTCTTCACTCAAATAGGGTTTGAAAAATATGAAACCACCTCAATGCTCTTGTACTCATTGAGGACTTTCCAGCTGCATTAAGAACACACCCTAAATTTCCCTCAAATTTTCAAAAAATAAAATTTGGGAATTTTTAGTGATGAAAATACTCAAAAATTCTAGAGTTATTTCCCTAAGTTTTTTAATTTGATTTTTATGGAAATTTTAATGATGAAATTACTCAAAATTCAACAGCTCTTGCATTATAGGTTAAAAGTTTAAACATTAGAAAATCATGTTGGTGCACCCCTACTCATTGAGGGCTCTTGAGACAAATTAAAAATAGAGCTAAGGCCCTTGGTTTGGGAGATCTCAATGTGATAAAACAAAAAATTAAAAATTAAAAATTAAATTAATAATAATAAATAAATAAATATATAACCTTCCTTTAATAGTTGGATGAGAGCTATTGCTAAGAACAAAAAAAATTGCACATCACATTCTTTTGGTGTCACTATATTCTCCTATTATTTATAAGGAACCCTCACTAATTTTGACATTCAACAAAATGTTTGAAATGCCAAAAAAAAATGTGACACAAATATGGGAACTCAATGACACAAGTTCTTAGAGGAAGTGAGTAAATGCATACATTCCAAAAGGGGTGCAAAGAATGAACCCCGAGAAAACATTATACAATGTAGTTTGCAATGTGCAATGATACTTGTGTTTTTTTTTGTCGTCCATTGAATTCCTTTTTCCCCTGCAAGAGAATGATAATTCACCTTATGATTGCACAGTTTGGAATAGATTTCTCAATAATGTGTGTGTGCTTGTGCTTTTTTTTTTTCCAAGTTTTTTTTTTTTTTTTTGGGGTGAAAGTTGGTACATAACATTTGTATCAGTAATTTTTTTTTTAAAAAGTCATAATGTTGTGTTGTTGACTAGCATCCCAAGAAGGATCTAATATTAAATGGTGATAGGTTTTTTTAATTTTTTTAAATTTAAATTTAAAAAAAATAATTACATGTCTAAATATTATAAAAACTAGTTTAAAACATGCTACCAAACTAAAATCAGAATCCAAATCTGGTGAAAAAATTTCAATTTTTTTTTTCCTGAAATTTGGTGATTTCTTTTGAAAATAAATAAATATTGTGACAGACTATTCTCTTTTTATTTTGATTTTTCGTATTTTGATGAAAACTTGCAAAAAAATTTAATGCTGACTTATATTGTTGTGTTGGCCATGAAACTTAATTTACAGAATATGTAAATATGATATGTATGTGAAGATCTATGACTTAAAACTAATCATATAATTCGACCTGAGAAATTTCCTTTTACACTATGATTGCACAATTCTTTGCACTCAAAAACCCTTTTAGTACACTTGTGAGTGCACACAAAACCCCTTATTATGACACTTGTGATTGCATTCAAAACCCTACTACTCCCCACTTGTGATTGCACATCAAGACCATACCTTTGGACACCTTATATCCGGAATTATTACTAATTTACATTCAAGAACCCAAGATTTACACTTGCAAAGTGTAGGGGAACAATGTGTGATAATAGAAGAAGCATGTGTGCAATGATATGGGTCTCACAATGATAGGTCCCCTCAACCCTAGTCATTTGTGCTTCACTTTGCTACAAACAAACAAAAGTAAATAAATACAATGTTTTGTTGTTTCACACTTCACTTTCCAATTTTAGAAAAAAAGTAAAGAATAGTTTTTTTTGGCAATAGTAGGAGTAATTGGTTTTGCCACTTGTGTTATAACTATATTAGGTAGGTATAATATAATATGTGCTAATAGCTATGTCGATGGAGGCCAATTCTCATATGTGTTAGGGTTAGTCACTTTTGACCTAAATCCAATTAAAAACAACAATTTTTGTGGAAATGAATGGTAGTAATAAGATGGTTTTTGATTAGGTAGATTTTTATCAATGGGTACATGAAGTTTGACAATAGTTTCTCATCATGTACGTATGAAGTTTGAGTGTCATTAAATGAAACATGTCATTAAGTAGTAGAAGAAGAAGAAAATGAGGACGATGAAGAATTGTAGAAGAGGAGGATGATAATGACGATGTCGGTGATCAAGAAGTGAAGAAGAAGATGATGATGTTGATGATGAAGAGGTAAAGAAGAAAAATATAATGATGATGATATGAAGAAGAAGAAGAAGATAGGGAAAATTTAGAATATTCAATTAGAGCAACAAAAAAAATCTCAAATTCTCTCAATTCTTATTGGTTGGAAAAAGAGAAAATTTGTCAGAAAATAAAATGTGAAACGTTAAACACTCTCAACAAGCATTGTTCAATCCAAAAAAGTGGCTAGTCATGTTCATCCCTATACATAATCACTTGATTTTGAATAAGGTTTGATTGGTTTCATCTCTTTCAAGATTTTTTTAAAAAAGTGATTGTTCATTTTCAATATTAGAATCTATGTTGTTGATTGATATTTTTTTTTCTCTCTTGCTCTTGCTCTCAAGAAAAAACATGTTGGTTTCCAACTCAACTTGAAATATCAAACATGTAGAATAATATAAAATAATGTTCTTTTTTGCAAAACATGTAAAACAAAATAAAGATCACACAACACAAAAAGCACTCTACTCATTCTCTTGAGTGAGTACACATACAGACACACACAGAGTTAAAGGGTGAGAGAGATAGAGGACTCCCAAGAGATGATTGTTATTATGATCTGGTGGACTTTGTGTTTTGGGTTGTTTGTGGAGGGGGTTTTGTGGAATTTTATTTGGAATGAAGCATTCAATCACAATGTAGGGAGAATGAAAATGGGTGGTTTTTATGAATAAATCAGAACAGCTCCAGCAGTGCTCAGTGCGACCCTGCAAATTAAACCTTCAAGTCAAAACATGTCAGTTTGGCTCAGCAGAATGGATTTGACCCTGCAGTTTTGCACAGTCTACTGAGGCTGGTTAAAGGCACAACAAAGCCCAACACTTCCCAGAAAAGATTGTAATAAATCAGACCTGACTACTGGTCCCCCTTTCTTTCTTTCTGATTCGCCAATCAGAATGGTTGGTCCAGGTGGGGTTGCTATTAGTAGCCTGCGACCTATTTGCAATCCCAGTTTTAGTTTTTTTGTTTGGGTGGGTTTGGAAAAAAAGAAAAAAAAACTAAACTTGGATGTGAGAAATATGTTGCCAGGATCACATAGGCACTACTACTAAGCACCACTGGAGCTGTTCTTACAGTTGTTATGTGTGTGTGTGTGTGTGTGTAATAAGTGAAGTAAGTAAGCAAAAATGTGGCAACAGATAGTAAGTACCTACTTACCTATTTGCAATCCCAGTTTTAGTGTTTGTAGGTGGGATTGTAAAAAAGAAAAAAAAAAAAACTAAACTTGGATATCAGAAATATTATTGCAGGGTCACATACTAAGCACCGTTGGAGCTGATCTTCTTCTACTAGTTGTTTGATTGTGTCTCTGTGTGTAATAAGTAAAGTAAGCAAGCAATAATGTGGTGGTGGTACTGAGGTGGTACTCAGTACATATGCCTATTTGCAATCCCAGTTTTAGTTTTTTTAAGGTGGGATT
>Ga0209611_10008697_pt1 | contig 15706 bp, 18 predicted proteins | sample S1TSphgellanicum_3_FD_187693 | JGI IMG/M metagenome (GOLD analysis project Ga0209611, IMG submission 187693) | Host-associated microbial communities from peat moss isolated from Minnesota, USA - S1T2_Fc - Sphagnum magellanicum MG (SPAdes) (version 2) | ecosystem: Host-associated > Plants > Peat...
AGATTTAGTATGACATGCACTGCAAAAAGGTAAAAGCCCTTGAAAAAAAAAACACAGTGCATTGTTTCTCTCCACCTTGCTCCCCCCTCATAGCTAATAAATTCCCATACACCAACCAGAATTGCCTTGATCAGTTATAGAGCCTTGATCAGTTGTAAATCTTTACAGGCTTCTCAAAAGTATGCCGATTCTGCAGCACCACACAAGATTGGTTACTGGACAAGAGTGGTGGATGCAATGGTGGTCAACCTGGCTATAGAACATGAATTTTCAAGCCAAACTGGAACAATGGAGAGAACTGCATGCTGGACCAATACCATCTTTTCAACACAAGGAGTGAGAATGTTATAGATGACCTGGTTTGCAGCATGAGAGCGTTTGGGGGCTGTATCTGCATGCTCCAGACCCAAGTAGTGTTCCCAGGCACCATAAGTGTCTCTCTTCTGCATGACCCCACCGACAGCACCAAGTAGTCAGATTCACTTTAAAACATTTTCCCTAAAACATTTTCCCTTCAGCTATGCATTCAGGTATAAGGTACAAAACCATAACAGGTACTCCTATAAATCAAACACCACCCACCTGAAAGCGGCTTGCCACAATATCACCATCTTGTAAATACTCTGGACGTCCAAGTGACAGAAATGCGAACTTCCACTGCATAGACACACAAGTAAAGAATTCTACTGTCAGCACAAGTAATCATTTCAGCCTTGTATGATTTTAGCAAGAAACAGCAGACTCTCACCATGCCAACCATCTAAAACCATTGTATGCTAGAAATGAGTAAAGAAAAATATACAACTCTCCACATGTCGTTTCAGTTTCTTGGGCTTCAAGAAAAATGAGAACCAACCTTGGCAAACTCTTCATCTGGAACCTGTAACTTCTTTTGTATGCGCTCTTTCACCTCTCCCAATGTCTCATTATCTCGCATCACCAGGAAAAATGGCTCTCCAAAATTCTGAACCTGTAAATGCAGGCAAGTAGCATAATTCAGTTGCAGCTCAGAAGACTGTACAGTGATTCTCTCAGTTCTAGACTCAGGAAAGGAAGACAATGCCTGGTTCAGCAGAATGAGATCAGGTTGACTGAATTCTCATTGGCAATGGCATGCTCTCATCAACACCTCTTCAGAATGTAACTTTTCTGATCAACTTCTAACAGACATATGTAGTGGACGAGAAGCACAAACCATATGATTTTGTGAAGCATCACGGGTGAAGTGATACACATGGATCAAGCGTTCTTGAGGACCCAATTCCTTCTCCTCATCAGGTATCTGTAAATTAGAAGAAGTTCCAGAAACCATTTCAGGAAGACCCATTTGCAGAAGATGTACCAATTACCATTGACATTCCTCTTACTTAAATTCATCCAGAACTGTTGATCTACATTTGCACCAATGTTGTCTCTGAAGATGATCAAGATACCCATCTGATATCTGTACCCTCTACAACCAAAATAAAACAAGAAAGCACTTGAGAAAGATAGTGACATTAACCTCTTCAGCTCGCAAAGTCCAATACTGATCATTGATATTCTCAATCTTCTCATTTGAAGGAAAGATCTGTCCGATAAACTTGGATGTTAGAGACTTAACCTAATCAAGCTGAACAAGTTGTGATTACATTGTCACTAAACCAGAAGGATATATATCAAAAGCTGAAAGCAAATCAGCAAGCAACTATGATCATGTGCCACTGGTGACACTGACCAAACCACAACCATCCATGCAGAAAAGGCATGTCTTGAAATCAGGAAACAAGGGCTTCCAGGATGTGATATGGACATGAAAAGAAGCCACAGAATACATTTCCAAATTGTCATTTCTGATGTATGGATACCAGAGTCCATATGCAGGAGGTCCAGCAGATAACCCACCTTGTAGATCTTGTGGTAGAAAACTTCAAGTATTCTCAACTCAGCTTTTGGATTAGATCGCTCAACCTATTCCACCAGATAACAAATCAATGCACATATATTTCAGGATCACAACTCCAAAACAGAACAGTTCTTGGGGAATTCAACAAAAAAGACAGAAATGCATGGAATATGAATACCTTGCTCTTGAGCTCATGAATGACATCACCAACAGTGCTCTGCTTGGGTAATCTGATGTTATGCACAGAAACCTGTGGTAAGCCAGAGATAATACATTAGAGGCTGCAGCAGATCCATGCCTAACCGTCAGTGATTTTCTTACAAGTTTGTAAAGAATAACTCTCATGAATTCTGAGAGAATAAATACAAAGTTCAAGCATCCTGCAGAAACTTCTGTTTTCTTTGACCTTCCATAGAATCAACAATCCATAACTTGGTCAATTCCTCGATACTAAAAACAGTTTCTGCTTTGGCAGAAGTTCATGAAAGAGTGCATTTGTTTAAAATAGGAAACCCATACATGAAACAAGAACATCCACAGGATACCATGACCCAATTACAGTCTACATTAGAAAGTCACAGGTGTTGCAAAGACACCAGTCCCCCAGTACCAAAGACATTCTACTGAAATAAGAGATATAACCAAAAAGAGACATTACAGCATGGAAGGCACCAAACTGAGGTACACAAAGATGAAGAGACGAGATGAAAACTAGAAAGACTATGTGAATCTCCCTTGAGAAGTAAACACTTCGGGGGAAAAAAACTTCTGCCACAAGAGACAAAAATGCATATGCTCCACTCTAAGATTGAGGGTTTCTGTTTCACCCAAGCAATAGATGATCAAGTACATATACATACCTCCTCCGTTTTGCTGTTGTGGAAGGCTATTTTTAGTGTCTTCAGGCCCTGGAGTTCTGGGAGAGGCAAATCTAACATCTCAAAATACAGAATGTCTGATGTCTGTCCAACAATCAGCACACAACAACACAATCCATGTATCAGAACAGTGACTGATAAGCCCCCCCCAAACTGTGACTGATGATCTCCTTGCCCCCCTAACTTATCTTAACTGTGGTGAAAAAGGCCCATCTATGGCTGAGACAACATTTCTCTCTGTAAAGCTATCACAAAGACCTGGTTGTAGTGGACGAGCATATCAGTCAGACGCTCAACACCCCGGTACTTGATAGGCTGCGGCTTTGGCTGCTGCAAGTAGCAGTTATGAGAGGTGAGCCTGATTTTTGATGGGTCCTCAAGTCCAAGCTGCAGTGCCACTCTTTCCACCACATCATCATATGTATGCTGCTTTGACCTGGATTCCGAGCAAATCCACAGCATCAGCGAAGTACAAAGAGTTGGACCAAATACACTCTGGTTGATGCTAGCAAAAGGTGATTGATCTTACAAAGCACTTTACACAATAGCACTCTGCTACAGAGTAGTATTATTCAAGCAGAAATCTAAAAATTTCATTGCTCAGGGACATTCACAAAAGCTGTTGTAACTCAATTTGTAGTCAAGGCCAACCAACTACAAAACTTACAACTCTAAACAGAACTCATCATCTTTGGGCCTCTCTAGCCGCCGGAAATGCACAACCTTGAAAACCCACCCACCCACGCACCAAGCACAAATTTAGGAATGCTATACCAACTGCATAATTGATCACTGTGAGGACAAAAGTACCTCAAGACCTGTTCCATCATCACAATGGAAACTTACAAAACATTTGCTAACTGTTACTGATTCTGTTCTTGCTGATTCTATTCTTGGAGCCAAGTTAACCCCGTGTTCGCTTACAATGAGTACTCAGCATTTGCCAATTCATAAGTAATTGATTGGAAAAGAGTCATATCATTGCACAATCAAATCAACTGACAAGATTAACAGTTTATTTTCATGGCTACACCAATATAGTACCTGCCGGTTGCGAACATATTCCAAGAATGAGGGTACATCAGGGTAACGGTACGATTCCTCCTCTTCCCTTGTGCAAGTTTTCTGGTAGCAGATGATATCACCATCTTCAAGCTAGAAAAAGAAGAAACAAATTACACACAGAACTGTCAGTGTCAAAGGGTATGTATGTATGAATGTTTCAGCTTATAAGAATTCACCTTTCTGCTTCAAAAACCAAATGTCTCCTGATAAGCTCCTCTACACAGGCTGCTGTTGTCATACACTCTCTATGCTATTATCATGCTCCAGCAAAAGCCTCACTACCCATGTTACATTTCTCTTGTGCAAGCTTCAGAAAGGGTGATTGCCAATTTGTCTTGTAAAATCCCTGCCCTCATACCTGACTGGCTTTGAATGTAAACTTCTTGTCAACAGGCTCACACATGACATTTGGCTCAAACTTGATTTCCTGCATGATCACCAAAAAAAGGAACCAAAATAAAGAAATAAATTCTCATACAACAGATACTAAAGAAAGAAATCCAAGTAATTGATCAAAAAAATAATCTGCAACATGCTGGGGCTCGTGAAGAATCCAACCTCAAAAAGTTGAATTTCCTCATTGGGTGCAAAGCCTGCCATCTCATTCAACTTCTCAAGGATATCAGTTGGCTTCCCTCCACCCTTTACAAAAGATCTCCCCACATACCTGGACTCCCACAGCAATGCAGAGTTTTAATAAACTAAAAGATACTTGGAAGTGACCAGGAGCTTCAAATGATGCATCCAGATAGCTAGATCTGTTCCCTTTTCAGAACAAAGATCAGTCCTGACTCTTGGAAAGATTCTTTCTCATGATCAAAACTTGGCAGCAGGAGAAACAATAAAGTACATTAGAAAAGAGCATAATCGGTATGTCACCATACATAATTCTTCAAGGCATCCCAAATGACATAGTATACAAGAACTGAGTTTTATGGTTATTGAAAGCTGCCACTATTGCCTCATCCTTGTGGAGCTTCGAAGGAGCTTACCTCAACTCCTCCTTTTCTGGATTGTAGAGCTTAAAAAATAGCAGGACATCCTCCTTAGTTTTGTCAGGAGGAGGGATTGGTATACGTTCCTGGAAAACCAAAGATAGAAGATAAAGCACATCTGACTGGAGCAAGAGGGAACAAGCAAGGCCAACAAGAGGAGAAACCTCTAATAAAAGGATTTCTTGCAAAGAAGGCCATGACAAAGCTGTATGCATACATTGGAAGATGTGGAGGAGAGGAGGAAGTACCTGAGGAGAGAAGTGAACTTCCAGAAACAACTTCAGCTCAGCATTGTGAGCTTTGTTTGATGCCTCCTTCAACTGCCCTACCTGCACACATCATAATTTATGTGAGAAGACAGAAGAGATTAGCACCTGTGTCAGGAACATGGCATGGAGGACTCAAAATATACCTTGTCTAGAGAGATTTCCTGCTACTGAACATCACCCATTGGTGTTCAATAGTTGTTGCAATCAACTGACAAAACAATCTCAGACATGCCTTGGAATGCAAAAGAAAAATTTTAAGTACAAGATTTCATACAGTTTGAGCTTCTTCATGCTCATTCAGTGGTCTGTTAGGCCGGTAGGTGTGATTCTGCCGCTTTGCCCATAACCAGTATCTCTGACAAGCCACAGGGATCCCAAGATCCTTTGCAACCTCTTCCTGCCAAACCGCACAATGAGTGATCAGCTGCAGACTCAGCAAGCAAGGCAAAACAAGCCACTAGACAGGACTAGACAAGCACATTCTTACTGTAGGAAAGAACATTGATCTTAAGCCTTCCAGAAGATCTACAACTGATGGTCTCCAGACATAAGCCATTTTCTTACCTTGAACTGGGAGAAGAGTGTCTGTCTCTGAATCCGGAAGCTCCTCACTTTATCATGATCAACAAGGTCGAAATGAATCTCCTTCCCTATTTGGAATGCTAGGTCCTCATCCCGAGCAACCTGTATGGACGGACGATCATCCAACCAAAAACAAATCAAGTGGGATGCACTTAGATCTCTAATGGCATCAACATTGCCCTTTGTTCCCCAATTGTAGCCAAGATCCTATAAAAGCCATCAGCAAACTGCAACCTATCAACACATTACTGAACATACCCACTACTTGATGCTGTGAACTTCAGAGAGATACACAAACTTGTACCTTGATGATAGTGTACAGATGTGCTTCCGCCTTCTCCTTCCTCTTCCTTACCTTCTCCTCTTGCTCCTTCTTCAACCGTATCTGTGAAAATCTCACATACATGTCCTGTTAGTAAACCTCCACATACAAACAGGTATACACTCTTGGTAAACTATAAAGCCTATCTTACCACAGTTGTACCCAGAACAAGATCCCTGAAATGGGTCTGTAGCTGAGCACTCTTGACATTAAACATGCAGGAAAAAAATAATACATCTAGTATATAACTTGGAAAAAATGCTGAGTCCCAACTGACTATACAGTCTTGATCACACATCATTTTGCACTCAAGCTTTCACACCCATAGGCTAATCTCACAGAATGGGTCAGTAGACTACCTGTAAGTGCTCCGCAATATCCTTCTCATCCACATTGCAGATAACCTTATCCTTGTCAGCCTCCCGGATGTATACCAACATGTAGGCGTTGGAATACTTGGTAAACTTGAAAGGTGTATTGTTGAACCCTGGATTGGTCTGTGGAAGCTGCAATAAACCACAAGCATTCAGTCAATACTAGCCACTATTGCATGCAATATGTCTGTTACAATTCAGTTCCCCTCATAAACCTACCTTGTAGATCTGAGGCCAAAATTGAGCTGCCAATCAAAAACAGCCATCATCAGCCATTCTTCTACTCCCTAGGTATCACATGACAATCCTAGAAGCACAATAACAATCAGGAACAAAGACACACCCTTAAATAGAAAAAAAAGAACACCATACCTCTTCTTCTCCCCCATATTGCTCTTCAAGAGCTCTCTTCAGCTCCTCCTTGGTCACCCGCTCATCATCAAACTTGTACCTGCCAACATAAAGACCCATAGTTCACTCTGAATATCTGCAATAGACTCACAATTCAAATTTTTGCACGAGTGTCCCTTGATGCACCAATTTTTTACAGCAATTCATGCATCTGTGTACACCATGTCCAAATTGCTGCCGAGAGAGTGAGTCTTCCCCCCTTGACTCCCATTGTTCCTGAAACTTCAGAAAAGAATACATTTTAAGCTGAAAAATACATGACTCCCCAATGCTGTTTTTGTACGCAGATCACCTCCTATCAAGTAGGTACCAGTCTCAAGCTCTCAACTTGAGATTAATTGCCTAGAAACCTGCATACAGCCTCAGAGTTTGTGCAATGATTGTACTTACCACTGATCAGACAAAGTCGGTCTGATAAAGGCATAGTAATGCCCACCATGGACACCTCCACTATGAACAAGAACACTGTAAAGACAAATAAAACATACAAATTCTCAGGCAAATTCAATCTACACTCAAATCACAAGCTACTTACTGCTTGTCAAATGCTACAATTTCCAAGTGCCACTGAGCAAGCTTGTTAGTATCAGTTAGGTTCTGACACATATACAGTCTTGGACACAAAAAAAGAAACAGATATGGCTGCTAACCTGTGCAAGGTGTATAAGTTGCGCACACTGCGATCTGCATCAGGTGAAAGATACTTTCCATTCTCCCTGTCCAGGTCCAGCTGTAGTGGGAACTCATACCGGTCATTGATCTGCCAAACCAAGCCAAATCCATATCAAGCCCTTGCACATCACTGAAAAACCTCAAACTCTTAGCAACAGGGCAGATGAATTCAAAAAATGTCAGTACAAGAAAGTGGCCATTCATGCATGCTGTTTTCAAACAGCAAAGACCCAAGAAACCCATCTCTTACTCAAATGATTGCAATCACAACAATTGAATAGGCGCTCTACAAAATCCTAAAAAGATGATAACATCTGCAACCCCAACAGAGGAGACAGCACTTATTCACCTTGACCATTGCATCTCGCATGAAGTCATACTCAAACCGCTTCAGCTGAAGTTGAAGTACAGGAGGAAAATCAATGAAAAGGACTCCTTTCTTTGCATCCTGCAGTGACAATTAGAACACAGTCAATAGCTCGGAAGTCTTCAAACACCTAAAAGCTCAAGTGAGAGCCAATAGATGGAAGTATCACTGGCATCTTACCACAAGTTTCAACAACAATGAAAACAAAGAAAAAAAAATCCACTGGAGCCTTTGACACAACTAAAAACCTCTCCCCAAGCAATGCTGCAATTCAATTCACAGTCTACTGTCTACTGTGAGGCTCACATTCCGTACATAACCTGAGACCAATTCTATTCGTAGACTGGAACAACTTGTGAAAATTGAGATGAAAAATACTTTCAAAGTAGACCTAACCTGCAAACCAAACTGTTCAGCCTGGTACTTGTTTTCACCCTCAAGCCTCTCAACTTCAACATACTTGTCAAAAGACTCATAAACATCTTTGCAGCCCTTCACATCCAGCTGCAAGTCTGTAGACAAAAGCAAGCAACACAATTAAAAAGGACATACACAGAATCCAGACAGCATGCCCTTTCTCAATTATGTAGGAAGCCACTGTCGAAAATGCAAAACTTGTGTGAAGTGATGATGTACGCAATTACCATAGAAGGATTCTTTCCGGGTTGATTTATAGTCAACATTGATGCATTCGATGTAGTTCATATGGTGCCCTTCAAAAAGCTGCTGTATTGTGCCCTCCACTGCTGTTGCCTGCAAAACTCATGTCACACAGTATAAAACTCCAAAAAAGAATTTGTAGCAGAGAAAACCATACAGAATCCAAATTCTTTGCATCAACCCAGCTGCATGCCAGTCATCTGACTCCACAACATGAAACTTTTATGAAAGAAGAATGGAGAGGTATACCCACAAATGTGCAACCATGCCCATGAGAAGCAGTTACTATCTACCACCTGGATTCTATTTTACTGAGAAGACAACCCACACATTAGTTGCAAGATGAAGCATACATGATAGCAGGTGTCCCACAACATGAAAGGCATCCATACCTTCATTTTATCTTCTAACTTCTCACATAAAACCCGGTTAAGCTCCTGAACATCATGTTGCATAAACGAGTCATATGTGTCCCATCCAAAAGACTTGGTAAGATCCTTAGTGGCAACACTTGTATCACTGTACTGAATTTTGTAAAACAAGCTCTGCAAAGCTAATGGAATGCTGTTGGATGGCATATCATTTTCAGTTGTCGGCATATGATACACTGCCTGTCACCACCACAATGACCCAAAAAAAGCTTCAGCTTGTGTCACAGCCTTAAACTTTCTTAGTGGAGGCAGCAATAAAACAAAAAGGCCTCCTGGTTCTTGATGTCTGAACTCCTGAAACACCATGAATTCTTCACCATCCTGCCTTGCTTTTTTATCCACTACACCTTTTAAGAAACTTACTCCATTAGCACCAGTTTAGACTTAGGGCTGGGTCACACAGCCTGTTAGAACTACCCATGCATGACAGAACATGATAATCAGTGAGGAGATTTGCAATGAGATTCATCGCAATATGTGACAATGAGGAACATGGTTGTTCTCACCACAATGACATCCATGACTCTGATCAGCACCTGAGGCAATTTACCAGAAAGAGTCTGAAAGGACTTCAACGGCCAGTGTGAAAACTAATGGGGACTTGGAGCAGGAAAGAGGCAGGCAGGGAGGGAGAGAACCTTGCGAAAGTAGGCTAGATGGTACAGGGTCTGAAGAAGTGAGTTCATGTAGCATGTGGCTCCCTGATTCTTCAACCCCACAAACCCCGTTTCCTTCTTTGAATCATACGCCCAGTAGTCAACCACTTTGCGTACATTGACATCCGCTTCCAGCACAAGAGTGTCATTCACCAAAAAGCCCCTCATTGGGTCATATAGCTCTTGAAGTGGCATAAAAGACGTGAATCCCCAATCACTTTCACGTGCATTGAACTGATGCTGAGTATCTGGAGAAGAATTCCGAAAGAAAACCAGAGAGATGAGGTTTATAAGATGATCATGACCCAGTTGCCTAAAATGATAATTTCCTGTCTTATACAGAACCATGATCAGAGTAGCACAAGAGATTCTCTTTTAGAAATAAAGCACAGGTGCATGAGAAGAGGTGCACCTTTCTTTACGGTTATCTTAGGATCATACTGATTGACGACAGCCAAACTGAAATGAGCAAATCTGCTCCAGCCATAGGGCAATGTCTGTGAATCCGCCACATCTAGATATATAGAGAGATGATCCACATTATTGCCCTTTGGAAATAACAACACACGCCTGACAGAAGCCCCGCCCCCAAAAACACAAAACAAAACAAAACAAATCAGTCCTGAATGTGCATGTGGTGCGAGTGTGAGAGAGTGGATTGTTGTGTCTCTCGAGAAAAGGAGGGACTTCAACTTCAAATGCTGATCTTAACAGTTTCGGCAAATGGGGGGACACACACACAATTCACTCACCATTTGTATCCACCAACCAGAAAGCTTTCAGAATAATGCTTCCTCAGATTTATCTTCGAGAAATGGTCTAAAGTCCATGTGAACTTTCCCGTCTGGGGATCATCAGCCGGATGATTCTCAACCGTGGCAACAGTCTCTCCTGCTTGACCTACCACTGCCACAGCCAAAAGCAAAAAACAACCACCACACACACTTTCCGAAAAGGATGAGACTGGATACTACTGACTGGGTTATTATCCAATACAATGCTGCTGGTATCAGTAAAATCACTAACATGGAACAGCAGAAAGACAAAGAGTTGGTTGAAGAGATATGTACACCGACCTTCCATTGCTTCTATCCCGTCGTTGAAGTCTTGTGGCGGTACCAACATATCATCGTCCTCCTGCAATGAACCACAACTGTCAGGACCATTCAGAGACTAGCAAATCAGAGCAATCAGAGCAATCCCTCTCTCTCTCTCTCTCTCTCTCTCTCGTCACACACATACATCAAGAGGTGGTGCTGTCATCGTCATCGGTGCAGCCCAATTCCGATCCAGCTCGCCTCTCGTACCGTCACCCCCACCACCCAAATTCTCTGCGAGCAAAAAATTCCACAACACAAACCTCCAGAACTCCACACAAGAGATTCCCGCAAGCCAATAACCCCAGCAGCAGCGATCCGCAACAAAACCTTTTGCGATTTTTACTTTTTTTCAAAAAAACAAAAGGTAAACAGAAACAGAAAAAAACGAACACACCCCCAAAAGGAAAAACCCAAAACACGAACCTCAGCAAACGTCTATCCACTGTACAGCAAGATGACTCCTGCTCCTTGTCGCTGATGAGACCCGGAGCTATATAAAACCCTAATAGAATACCGCTCTCCCTATCTTTTGGCGATTCTTAACTCTCCGCCGCGACGCGAATGCTCATGTTATAGCGACAACTCAAGAGACAGAAATCAAAGCAGAAGCAAAGCTCGCGACTGACTCTTCTAGTACAGTTTCTTGGGGGCAAGCGAGCAAAGAGAGCGAGCGAGCTTTTCCGAATCCGCGACAACGATCCAATTAGGGTTTGGAGCTGGGGAAGCACAGAGAGACAGATCCCACCAACCAGTACGAAACTGGTGGAAGGGTGGGGGAGTCAAATCTGACCCAAAAAACAAAAAAAAATGAATGGGTCGACAAGAGATGTGTTGTCGATGCAAGAGGCAAAAGAGGTCGGTGTGACTAAGTAGTATGGGAAAGATATGGTGTGTTGGGGTGTGAGCGGACAGAGAGAGAGGGCACATAGCGCGCGCGCGCGAGAGAGAGAGAGAGAGAGACGAGAGACGAGAGGGCGCGCGAGGAAGAAGAGGTGGCCGTGTTTTAACACCTCGACTGGAATCCCCGTACGTCCATCTTCACACCTCGACTGAGTCAGCTCCCGCTTTTGGCACCTCGACTGCAAGACCCGCCCCCCCCCCGGCAAAAACCCGCCCTGTAAGTAGATACCTAATAGAGTCTACCTCAGGCAGGCGAGAGTATCCAGCACCCGTTATTTTTGAGTATAGCCAAAACGTTTTAAAACCTCAAAATTAAACCAGCTAAGATCAAGTGCCTTAAAAGATTTCCAATAGCCAGAATTCAACCAAAATTTAAGAAAATTTGCCACATTTCTATCCATGCGTGAAATATATAGAATGATGTTTAGAATTTGATGTTCAACTTTCATATTTATCTCGTAGCCAAAATTTGGCTACATCTTCCTCGGGATGAATGCCACTTTGGCTACATCACAAATTTGACCCCTAAAAAAAATTAATTAATAAATTATTTTGGTATTGAGCGGTTATTTGAATTTTCAAGTAACCGTCAGATCCCAATTTTTTCATGTCAGAATCAGAGAACCGCCAGTTCCCATATTTCAGGATCAGAGAACCGCCAGTTCCCATATTTCAGGATCAGAGAACCGTCTGTTCCCAATTTTCCCAATGATGTTATTAGAAAAATAAGAGCACCTGTCAGAATCAGAGAACCGTCGGTTCTGCTTTGTTCTGGTGTTTTCAATTAAAACGCGGAATCAGAGCATCACCGGTTCCGGTTATCTTGTGGAATTCCTGTAATGAGCCCAAGGAACCGGTATTATAACCTCCTGGGGTCTGTTCCCCTTTGTTGATAACCGTCCCATACTGGGGTGTGGACTGCAAAAGTTCAAACTCCAATACTCCATCTCGGGACCTCGATAGAATTTGGAGACCTCGACCGCAGTCGTGATATTTTGGGACCTCGACTAGGTCCTTCGTCGCCGGCAAAAAGAACGACTGAAATCCGGAGACCACGTGGCGGTTCCCAACGTCGGATTTCCTCTCCGTGGCTCATACCCGTCGGGAGGGAGGAGCATACCCTGAGACCCGAACGCATCGCCGTCAGCACGTCACTGGACATTCCGCCCCGGAACCCACTACACCTTTCCAGCATTCCACCCTGTGTTGGAATGCCACTGGACATTTTCTAGATTATGGCATGATTCCACGCACTTGGACATTCTGCATTGACTTTAGGGAATTGGGAAGTAATTTGGAAATTTTCTACCTTAAGAATTAAAATAATAATAATAATGATAATTAAATGAATTAAGCATCCTGCATTGACTTTTGGTAATTGGAAAGTAATTAGGAAATTTTCTATCTTAAGAATTAAAATAAATATAATAATAATAATAATAATAATAATAATAAAATGATTAGCGTTTTGCAGACTTCTGGTACTTTGGAAATTTTCTACCTTAAGAATTAAAATAAAAATAATAATGATAATAAAAATGAATTAGCACCTGCATTGACTTTTGGTAATTTGTAGTAATTTGGAAATTTCCTACCTTAAAAAATAAAATAAAAATAATAATGATATTGAAATGAACAAATAAAATAAAATCACATTTGAATAATACCTACAATACTTATAACACTATGAGCTTTGGGCCTTTATGTGGTAATGGGGAATTCTTAGGAAATTCATGAAAATTATTCTAGTGTTTTACTAATTACAAAATAATTTTAAAATATGATTGGCGGATTTTGACATATGAGGGAACATAAATGAGAAAAATAAATTTAAAATAAAAAAATAAGCCACAATTAAATAATTCAGAATAAAATAATTAAAAATAGGAATAAATTAGAAGAAAATGGCTTATTTAAGCTTAAATGAAGTTCCATTTTTAATTCACCTTCAAAAATGAAACCTTGACCTCAATTTGATTTGTGCATTTACATAGTGAAAAAAAAATATTAATTTTTGAAATTATCTTTATCAATTCCAAATTGGGCCAATTTGTTCAAATTATTAGGGGGGCATTCATTTTTTTTGGTCCCAATTTTGTAAAGTGGATTGGCAATTAGCCACAAGAGGAGTGACCCACATTTGGCTATAAGGGGGTTGGACATTAAGTAGATTTTTTAAAAGTATTCTTGCCTAATTTTGGCAACCAATAGGAACCCATTTTCTAAATATGGCAAAACATGTGATTTTTTCACCTCAAAATATGGAAATTTTTGTCATTTTTTTTCCTTTCAAAACAAAAAAGCCATTATACAATTCACACTAGGTTTTTTTTTTTTAATTTTAATTTTTAATGTTAGGTCTTCACAATGCAAAAATTGGCCAAAGAACAAAAACCCTCATTTGCCACCTTGCAAATGGTTGTGGTTTCACACAATCGACAAAATTGTTTGGCACGTTTTGGCATCAACTAAAATCGACAAAAATTGTGAAAATTGACAAAAATTGTTTGGCACGTTTTGGAATCAAACTTTCAAGTGTACATTTCCATATACTTGGAAAGGGTCAAAACCATTCCATATATCACATAGCAAAGGGTTTAGGGTTTAGGGTACCTTGAATCTTAGTGAAAGGCTATATATTCTACACAACCCTTTTGGTCAAAGGCCATGTTCTACACAACATGATGTTAAGGTCAACCTCATTTCAAAACTTTATTGAAATTATAGAACCTCGTGACTAAGGAAAAAAAGCTCTAGATTTATCCAAGTTTCTATGATGTCAATTTTGAAAATTCTATAATCATATACTCTATTAAATATCCAAATATTTTAATTTTACTTGTATTAGCTTTTATTTTCATTATTTATGCATATAAATTTATACATTGTAGAAAAAAAGAATAAATTACATTTATTTTTATTTTTTTTAAACACCTACAATGGTAGAGAATGTAATGTAATATTTGGAATCGTTTTACATGAGATATAGTTGTATAAAAGTGAAGATATTACTTATTTTCATGTTACAAGTAAATGAGAAATTTTGAATTTATCTTTCATCAAAAAAACCATTTAAATCCAAATTCATTTTAAGGTTCAAGTCAACTTTAAAATCTTTAAATTTTACGTTTATGATCATTTTAATTTTTTTAATATTTCGGATCGTTTTTATTTCTACTTATGGTTTCTTAATGTGAAAGCTTATATTTAGCTTCACTTTGAAAAGGAATTTTAAAATTGTTTATGAGAAAAAAGTAAAATCTAGTTGATATTTTTATTATTTTATGATCTTTTTCAAGAAACTTATGGAATTTTTTTTTTAAAAAATTGGCAATTTTTTGCAACTTGAGAAAAAAAATTCAGAATTTTTTTAATTATGTTTTTCAAGAATTTTCCACCCATTTTCAAAAAAAAACAATTAAATTAACTACATCTAGATCTAGGGACTCCTTGGGTCACCACTTGTAGGAGCACTTTTGTACAAATGTTATAGCCCACCTAGGACAATCACCATTTAATATTAATCAATGTTGGGGATCATCAAAAGTGGACCTACTTTATGTATTTGAAAAAAGGAACCGTTAATTTTAATATATACATTTTTTTAATTTTAATTTATGATCATAATTAGACTTGTATGAAAAAAAGGTAAGAATAATGGTAAAGAAAGTGGAGATTTAAAATTAATTGATCACTTTTATAAATATAATTTTAAAAATATTCTTAATTTTTGGGAATTTTTTAATTCTAAATTTTAATCATCAAATAAATTTTTAATTTTTAATTCTAAGCTTCATTTTCAAAGGGAAATTTTAAAGGGTATGTGAAAAATAATAATAATAATGCTAAAATAAAGGAAGATTTTGAAAGGCTATTTGAAAAATAATTGTAAAGGTTTTTCCTTTTCATGTAAATGGGTAGGGGAGAGGAGTGAGATAATTAGGCTTGGAAAACATACTTATTTCAACAAACGACACTAACATATACATGCATGATAACAAAAATTATCTTCTGAATGGCTCAAAGCCATAGACTTTGGATAAATCTAGAGAATTTGGAAAACAAAATATGCCATGTACATCTTATACTACTTCATGTCCTATGCAATTAAATATTAAAACAATGTTTCCAAATAAGTT
>Ga0209611_10008698_pt1 | contig 15703 bp, 10 predicted proteins | sample S1TSphgellanicum_3_FD_187693 | JGI IMG/M metagenome (GOLD analysis project Ga0209611, IMG submission 187693) | Host-associated microbial communities from peat moss isolated from Minnesota, USA - S1T2_Fc - Sphagnum magellanicum MG (SPAdes) (version 2) | ecosystem: Host-associated > Plants > Peat...
AAAAAAAAAAAAACAAGTAAATTGTGCAAACAAATATACAAACATACCAACATAACAAACAAACAAGCAATGAACAAAGTGTGTACATTAAAAAATATATAACAAATTCAAAATAGGAACATAAAAAATTCAAAGAAAAAAAACAAAGAACATAGAAATAAAATAATGAAACAAAAGCCACCTATTTGCAAAATGATATTTTGAAGCTAAATATTTATCGTCCAAATTCCTAAGCTTGCATTTTACACATGCAAAAAAAAGGGAAGTACTAAGCACAAAGTTGAAATGATAGGTTGATTTGAAACAAAGAGCAAAGGAGCATAAAAAGAAGTTGGTAACTAAATTTCAAAGAAATAATGATGCATGAAGTTCAAAATAATGACAATAAGTCAACTTTAAATTAACAAAAGTTGTAGATAGAGCTTGAAGCAATAGTGACAAATTGAGCTCAAATTAATAATGACAAATCAAGCTTGAAACATTAGTAACAAATAAGGTTCAAAGTAACATTGACTAATTGGGATCTATGCAATAGCATTTGTCCAACTTGAAGGTTGAAATAGCAGCATCGACAAACTATCTCAAAGTAGTAATGATAAAACAATAAGAAACAATAAAAAACATACAAAATAATGAGAGACTAGCTCAAAACATTGATGGACTAGCTTGAAGGAATGATAGATGAATTTGAAAAAATAACACAATAATGTGAAAGGGAAGAAAGATAAAAGAAAATAAAATTCAAGCGAAATTTATAGGAAAAGGAAAAAAAGGAAACAATGCAATGGGTTCAACTTGAATCCCCATGACATCAATAGAAGATTTAACCGCAAAATTCAACACAAGGAGTTCAATTTTCATGGTGATACGACAAACAAGAAAAACAAAAACAAAAAAGGAATGAGAGGGGAAAAACTCCTTACTATCTAACAAATTTGAGCTCATGTTACATTCTTTCAATTGGAGGAGAAGAAATACAAAAGTGAGGAAGGAAACATAACGAATGGGCTAAAATAGAAGGAGGTGGCAACAGAAAGAAGGGGAAGTAGAATGGGAGCTAGGTATGTTTATGTGTTATGGGTAGGTATTCTATTGTGTGTAAATAAGTGGGATCACTTAAAACCAAGGATGAAACCAAAGTAAAGGGGGTTGGGTTCACCCTATAAAATTGAAAATGGCCATAAGATGAGATGGTGTGTTTGTGGGTGTTGGGTCATGTGAACCTTCATAGCATGATAACCAAATAACAAAAATAAAGTGCCAAAACCAAATCTAGTGTTAGGTATGAAATGCTTGCAAATTTGAAATTTGAAACATATTAAATGTTAGAGCATCATTGGTGAAATTAAGGGGAAAATATGTTTTAGGTCCAAATTAATGTTAAAATCTTGTTGCATTTGCATGGATTTTGTAAGTACTAATTCATTATGGCAACTTTTTAAGTACTTTAGCACATTAATTTGAACATTATGATTGGTTACAATTTTTCTTTCACACCTAGGGAAAGATTTATGAGGTTATTATAACATTTGAAAGCTAGTTTATTGAAGAAAATTCTTCAAAACAATTCAAAGTTCCTATTCTAGCTATTTCATTGGCAATGTAGGCTTTTGTCATCCCTAGTTGGCACATGCTCATTCCAAAAAACCAATCTATTGTGTCTATTTTTCCACATTACTATGTCTTCACAATTGATGCCAAAATAGATGATGAACACATTTGCAAATAGAAAATACTAGTTACATAATGAAGATGCAACATGTACTAAATAAACCCAAGTTTTTTCTTTTGGGAAACGGCCCAAGAGATAGGATTTTTTTTTTATAAAATTGTTCCCAATGTGTTCCCATTATACTCCTTAATGTGTTTCCAATAGCACTTCATTTTGTACCATATGCTAACCCTAAACATTTCCCTCTTGAAACCTATACATGTGAGGCAAATATAATTGGGGCTTGTTTTTTTATAAATTTTAAAAGGATCAAATATTAAAAAATCATTGAAAAACAAACAAGTACAACTTTAGGATTGGGGGAACACCCCCAAGCACATTGAATAGAACAATATTAAAAGATTGATTAATAATGCATATTAACCTAGGTGATTGATAATTCCATCTAATCCTATGGTTGTCTTTGGCACAAAGAACGGAGTGAAAATGTGAAAGCTTGTGAAAAATTTCAATGTGGGTTTTCTTAGTAATAGTTGTTTTAAACAAATGTTAGAATTTTTTTCCCTTGTGTAATCTGCCATCTACAATAATGTTTTCCATGATCAATTGGCTAACTTATATTTAAAGTAAACTTGATCATGAAGAATCCTTTAATTAGGTTTGATTCATATGCTTGAAACCACCACCTCTTTCACAAGAAATTTAATAGAAGTGATTGTATGTAAGTTCTAGGGAGTTTCTTGTTGAATAGACATTGTAAAATGTCTAGCTTCTTTATATTACGTTGAAATAATCATATGTGTTTAAGCTAGAATAGTAAGGTGGCAACCCAAGTACTCCATGCTAGCTTGGCCATAGGACAATCATTTAAAATTTGTGCATCAAAGTTTTAGATTGGTCGAATCACACATGTGGGATAATTGACCTCTATCTTTTTACTACCTTGGTTTTCCATGCATTTATAGTTAGGGCTTTGTGATATAGGGCCCAAAGGAATTAACATCTCTTTGGCCTAGGTTTTTTTCCCATAACTCATTCCATTTGACGTTGTAATCTTGGGGTAGCACACATGGCCACTTCTTTGTGATTTTTTTGAAGCAAACGTTTTTTTTGTTAAATATTTTCACCTTTTTTTTATGGTGGAACCCAATAGTGGTGTTCCATATGCCTAATGAATGAAAACATAGTTAAAGGAGCAAGGACACCAAGGTAAAAGTCTTTTTCCAAGGATTGTATGTCATACATGGCATTTTTGAATTGATTCATAATCTTTTTTTATTTTATAAATCATGCGCAATTTACCACTATGTGTTAATTATAAATATATTTCTAATACATTTTGATCCTATCTCATTTGTATTATGAATTGATGTTTCTTATCAAATAAAAATGAATATTTTTTAAAAAAACCACAACATCCTCAAAACCCATAATTTTAAGGGGCTAAAAGCACGTTTGAACCAAATGTTTTCAAATGTGTTTTAACAATAAATTTCACCAATTTCATTTTTTTTTGCTTTATTAATCATCAATGTTAATATCCTTTAAATTTTTGAAGAAGAATCGTACACCTTTAATAAAGAAAAATGAACATTGAAAAAAACAAGGACCATCCATCTTGAGATTCGAATGCTTTAAACATGAAAAAACATCAAACATTGAGCATTTAAACTTTGCATCTATGGATCCTACTCCAAAAAACATATTGACAATCCAAAGTATTGTATTTTTCTTGTGATTTTTCAAAAAAAAATTAATATAATTTAGAAAGTTTCCATTCACTTGGGTGGCTCCTTTAATGTGTTTTCACCTAAACACTAATGCTCTTGGTCCAATCTAGTGAACCCAACCATGAAAGAAATGGAAGAATGTTTCATTTGGGGCCTTCTTGAGGGTGGAGACTTGTAGTCTATGCCATCATCCTATGACCTACAATTGATTCCATATATGAATTTGCCACCTTGCTATTAGGGTGTTGGAGCTTTCATTAGGCTTGTACACAAGAAAGGTCAATGGGATTATGAACCTCTCATTTATGTCAAATTTTCCAAATTTTCATAAAATGATTGTGGTTGGCCAAAGGCTCATTGCAAAAGAAAATTCTAAACTTGTCCAATGCACCCCTAACTATATGAATTAAATCACATTGTTTGAATACTACCATAGCCTAGGTTAATTTCCACATTGATAAAACGAATATTTATATTCTTTTTAAAAATGAATTCATTTTTAAATTCTCAAATTATATAATTTTTCATCATCTACTATAATATTGTGATATGAATAGTGAAATTATTCAGAGTGTAACCTATGATAATTATGATGATTTTCAACATGTCAACTTCATATTTTCACAAAATTTAATTTTAGTATTTTGAGAATTAGTTAATGAAAAAATTGACCTCAAGGTAAGGTAATATGGATCACATTATGTACTATACATTCAGAGTGTAGCCTATGATAATTATGATGATATTCAACATGTCAACTTCATATTTTCAAAAAAATTAATTTTAGTACTTTGAGGAATAGTTAATGAAAAAATTGAGCTCATGGTAAGGTAATATGGATCACATTATGTACTATACAACTATTAATCCAAGATCTCTTTATGATGGCTCTAAGTGTACTTAAACAAAAATAAGGTTTCTAAGCTGAAATTTAACATTTTGAAGTTTGTTGAACATTTGACCTTTAAGAAAGGTGAAAGGAAAAGGTGAATTACGTTAAATAATTTACAACAATTGATAGGGGCAAAGGAGAAGGGTGTTACTTTTGGTTGGGGAACATCCCCCCACATGCGTAAGCCTCACAACCAAATTTTTATATGTGAAGGAAAATTGTTTGTTTGTTTTGTTTATCGCATTGAAATCTCCCAAACCATGGTACCTTTCATCATGCTGTTGATATGATTGGAAAGCCCTTGATTAGTATGGGTGCATTGAGGTGGTTTGTTAATGTTAAAAACTACAATGCAAGAATTATCAATTATTGAGTTTTTTCAAAGAAATTCAGTAAAATTGAATAAAATATTTTAGAAAGATTGAGGTGAGCACCTGCTATTATCGAAAAGCTCTCAATGGGTGAGATTCTTTAGGGATGATTTCATAAATTTTAGATCCAAGTTGGGGGGAAATATTAAATTTTGAATGATTTTTATCACTATAATGAATCTAAAACTTAAAAGGCTTTTCATAATTGAGCTCTATCATCAAGGTCATGTTCATACACAAGCTAGCCACACAAGCCATAATAATTTACAAAAAGTGTGGGCAAAGCAAGAGGTTGGGTTACTTTTCCTTGGGTAACATCTCTCACTTGTGTTCTTCAACCATTGTAGAGCACAAAGTGAAGATGATCATAAGCCTATACATACCTAAGTCACAAAGCATTACAAGAGAATGCACAAGACACTATACAACATGCCAATGTGTAAGGGGTCTCCTTTTTCTATGGAGGGAATATTAATTTGTATAAGGTACCCTCCACATGCACTAGGAAATTTCTAGTGCATCTACAAATGCAACATTATTGTTCATCCCCATGCAATATTGTTTAATAATCTATTAAAGCATCTCAATTGACATGTCATGTAATTTTTTGGACAAAGACTAAGAAAACTTGTGTCAATTTGGGAAATTAGGTGGAATAGTTGATCAATGGCCTTTTGTGGAATGCATGTTAAGCATGGACAGTACAAATGTTGGAATACATCAAAATTTCATGAGAACTAATGTCGCTTGTGTAGTTGACCCAAGTGCAAACACATTGAAGGTTCCAAACTCAATTTTTCCTTCCAAACCGAATTTTTGTAATTTGTTTGGATTTCCAACAAACAAAATGCACTCAAAAATCAAGATCTTGCACAAATTAGCTCTGAAAATTGTGAAACAAAATTAATTAAATCTTACTTGTTGAGGGCTTTCCAACAACACCAAGAGTGTCCCCAAATCCCCAAATTTCATTACAGTTTTCAGTTTTGATATTATTTAATTTTCATTGAGAAAATGGTTCAATAATCAATAGCTTCCACATTGTAGCTCCAAACACTCTCAATCCAAGTTGGTGCACCCTTAATCATCAAAAGCATTCCAAAGATACCAAGAATGTGGCATGAAGCCATGCTTTGGGAAACCCCAATGTACAAATAAAACAAACTACCTTCATTAATAAATCAATTTTGGGTCAAGGTGAAATGATAACTATGTTGGGAAATTACTTGGACAAAAGATGGTGGATGAGATTGATTACTTTGTTCTGATGCCTTGGAATTTTGAGGGTGAATTTTTTTGCAATATCTATGCTCTTGGTGCTACATGGTTTCACACCATGGCCAAAAATGCTAAATGTTTTAAAACCCAGGTGCTTGGGTTTTATGTAAAGACTTCTTGAGTGTAGGCGAGGCGCACCAAAGGACCATTGGGACCATAGTGAACCAAAAAGGCTTTTGAGGGATTGGATCGAATGAAGACCTTCATCCACCATAGATGGATGAAGGTCCTACAAAGGAAGATGGATCATTGACCTTGGGAACATGATGGGAATAAGTTATTCAATGAAAGAGGCAAAAATTTACGGAGCCAATTGTTAACATATATGAACTTTTGTTGTAGAAAATGAAAAAATTCTTTTGGAAGTTTCAAAGCCTAACATGTTATTTACATTTCTGCTGATGGAACAAAAAGTCTATTGAGAAAGTGAAAATAAGAAAAAGATGGATACCCTTGTTCCATTGTTGCTAATAATGGGGTAAGGTATAATCTATACCACATTGTTGAATTTGCAAAGTTGCCCATCATCATGATAACAATGGGAAGACAAAATGGTCCGTGTTATTAATTAGTTGGGCGTGGCCCATGTTTGTAAGAATGCATGTTCAACTTTGAGCAAAAGGTTTGGGATAAAATGCGATGCAGTTGGGAACATCTTGGGGAACACATTGAAAACTTAAGGAACACATGGAAAACTTCATTGGGACTTGCAAGAGTATATTTAGTAACACATTGGGAACTTGGGGATTCTTAAATGATTATTTGTCATGTATGCCCTTTTCACAAGTTGTCAAGTCACAAATAAATGGGCATTGTTTGCTTAACAAATTAATTTCCATAAAAATTGAAAACCTTACATACCTTTTGTAATCAAACCAAAGAAGTTCACGGAGAGTGACGTCATGGTTTTTTTTTTCAAAGTCCTCAAGTAGGTCCATTAGGGAGGATCCTCATCATTAAGTATAATTAAATGGCTAATGTCCTAGGTGGGTTGTAGCATTTTAACAAAAATGTTGCTACAAGTGAAAGCCAATGAAATGCCTATGTCTATATGTAGTAATTTAATTATTTTTATTTCAAAAAATGGTGAAAAAATCCCTAAAAATCACAATTTTTTTGAGTTTTTTCATTTGTTGAATCCTTTTGGGCCAAGTTATAAAAAATCACTCAAGCACATGAGATCATTCATGAATATTCCATAAAACCCCACTCAGGAGTACCATTAAGAGATCTCAATTACCACCCCATCATAAGAAGTTATTGCTAACTATATATCACATAATAAGTACTTGGGCTAGAATGAACCAACAGCCATGAGTGCACCAGTTGAGGATGAAGCCGTTTAAGCCATTTTGGGGATGAACCAAAAACACATCCTCTTCCCCTGCACAAGGATTTTTCAGCCCCCTTCATTGCTTCAAAATTTTCCCCTCTTACCTACCTCCCCCTTTCTTACCTCCCTCCTACTTCCCTCACCTCATTTCTCACTCATTCCATTTCCAAAGCTTGGGAGAGCTCTTGAGCTTGAGTAGCACGAAGCTTCAAAAAGATGTGAGACACAATGCTTGTAGAAGGTGGAGAGCTCAACGTTGAAGGAACATGGAGAGGAGAAGGCAAGAGGAGTGCTTCATCCCAAATGTAGAAGCAAAAGAAGAAAGGTAAGTTCCCTCCCTTCTTTGCATTTTTTTTCTTTCCTAATTTTTTATTCTTTTTTTTGTGTGTTTTTTTTCTTTTGCTTGAGAAGAAGACGCCATCATCTTTTTCTCTCATTTTTTTGTTTTTGTTTGAAGGGAAGAAGGTGACAACACAAAAATGCCATTGCCTTTTCTTTTTCTTCTATTTTTTGTTATGAATAAAGCGACAACAACAAGGTTGTTGTCATCTCAAAATTTTCCCTTCCTACCTACCTCCCCCCTCCTACTTACTTACTTCACTTCATTTTGTGTTCATTCCATCATCAAAGTTCGGGAAGCTTGAAGCGAGAGGGTAGAAGAGGGAGGGCAGAATTAGGAGCCAGAAATAGGAGGGCAGAAGTGGTAGCCAAGAGAAAGCGCTTGAAATGGAAGGACAAAAGCAAGAAGGTGAAAGCAAGAAGGTAGAAGTGGGAGCCAGAAATGAAAGGGTAGAGAAGGAGCTTGAAGATAAGTTCTTTCCCTTCTTTTGGTTTTTTTTTGGTTGTTTTCTTGTGTGTTTTATTTTCTTTGTGTTTAAGAAAAATAAAACGATGGTAATGTACCGTTGTCTTTTTCCGTGGTGTTACATCGAAGAAGGTGACGGCAGCTTGCTACCATCGCCTTCTTTTCTATGCTTCAAAAAAAAAAATGGTGACAATACGTCCTTGTCTTTTTTTGTGGTGGTATCGCAGTGAAAAAGGTGACGACAACAAGTTAGTGTCGCCTTTTCCTCTGTGTTTGAGAAGAAGAAGACGAAGGTGTAGCAATGTGTTGTCATCTTCTTCTATGGTGGTGTTTTAGCAGAAAAAACAACAACAATTTGCTGCCATTGCCTTTTTCTTTGGTGGTGTTGAAGCGAAGAAGGAAATGATACCTTAATGTTGTTGCCTTCTTCTCGATGTTAAAGAAGAAAAAGATGACGACAATGTGCAGTTGTTTTATTTTGTGGTGTTGTTGTAATGAAGAAGGTGGCGACGACAAGCTTTAGAGTCTAATGTGCACACAATGTTAGAGTTGATATATTTGGATGATATAAAGCACTCTCGGGCAGGCCACAAAACATCCCTCACAATATGGAACCTATGAAGTGGGTGCATACAAAAGGAAATTTTGTGACCATTTGTCTGAAGAAAAAGAAGAAAATGTATTAGATTTCCATGAATTTATAATGATTCATGAAAGATAAGAAAAAATAATAATCAATGTTTTTTCTTTGTTAATTGTTTCAGCCAAGGTGTGTTAGGGTTTAATTTGGTGGTTTTTGGGTGTTTATAAGTTTAGGGCACAACAAAGGAAAAGTTTGGTGCAAATGCAATTCAAGTTGAAATGTAATGTCACCATCTATACACTACTCGTCATGCAGTAGCAGTTTACGGAGCTAAACACAAGATTGTAAATAACGATATGGTTTAGGGTTTCCATTTTATATAGTTAGATAGGTTTTTTTAGCCTTGCCATTTTTTGGATTACCCAATTTGTGAACTTTGGTCCTTTGATATATTATAGAATATTTTTTATTCATTGGGTTCTTTAACATTTTTTTATCCACCCATATTTATACATCTTTTATCAATATAATATTTTCCTCTTGTCACATTTGTTTAATGAATATATGGCTAATTATATGTCTTCTTTTTCATAATCTTTTTAATTCTTTAGATGTAAGAATCAAAACTTAAATAGGCCAATGTGAATAGGTAACATTAATTTGTCTAAGGTTTACAAAGATCAAAATGAACATTGTGCAATACTTACATCTTTTCTATTATAATTTCCATAAGGCCATTTCAAATATGCAATACCCACATATAAGTTTTGTAAATAATTGTTGATTCTTTTACATCCATTGTAATACTTGCATATAAGTCTCGTAAACAATTGTTGGTTTTTTTTACATGCATTGCAATATTCACATATAGGTATAGTAGTTGATTTTTTTTAACATCCATTATAGTACCTACATATAGGTCTATAAATAGTTGTTGAATTTTAACATTTTTTTGTAATACTTGCATATAAGTTTCCATTGTAATATTTATGGGACTCATATAACATAATAATCTAATTTATGTTCAACAAATAATGTCGTAATTAAGGAATTACTAAATATTTGTTTCAAATAATGTAAATAATTGATTATCATATTTAAACAATCATTTTTCTTAATATTACTAAATCGATTATTTGGTTGAACCTTAAATATTCATATAATTAAAATTTAGATCTAAAAATCAAATCAATAATTTGATGTTTAATTTATTATTTTAATTATATCTTTTATGTTGATAAATTATTCAAATCATTATTTTAGATAATTATTCATGATAATTAATTGTCATAAAATTAATTTAGGTATATAAAAAAACATATTTTGAATACTCAAACCATTTATTTTGAAATGACCTTACATGTGGATATTGCATTTAAGGTTGATTCTTCATTTAAGGTTATTTAAATCACCTATGGATTATTTCAAAATGAATTTGCATGCAAGTATTACGTATAGGCATTGGTTTTCATTGAAAGGCCACCCAAACTACATATTAGTTATTTTGAAACAATATTACATGTGAGTATTACATTTAAGGTTGGGTCTACACTTTAAGTTATTTAAATCACCTATGGGTTATATCGAAACAGACTTGAATATGGGTATTGCATTTAGGGCTAAGTATTCGTATAATTTTGCAATACCCACACACGTATTTATTTTCACCAACTAGAAATTTGGCCTTATTTTTTGAGTAATTAAATAAAATTTATAACAAAACACAAAAGAAGGTATGTTTCGTACCATTTGGTAATATTTCCAAGTTAAGTTCATTCACTTTTTAAAAAACTATATAAAATGACATTGCATTGTTTTACATATGCTTAAGCTCTAAAAATTCTGCCCAAAATGCACCCTATATTTATTTTAATAATTATAGACTTGTAAAAAAATGTTAATTAATTTATATGTCCCAAATTCTAAACCTAAACCATAATTCTAACATTAAGTAATAAATTTTACATTAAACCCTAACCCCCTATATCATCAATGTGACCAATTTTGCATTATGTTCATTTATATATATGTTAAATCATACTATAAGATGAATAAATAATTTTGAAAACATGAATTTCATGATTTATTGGTGAGGAATCAAATATTTAAAAACTATTTTTATGTTTCATGGTTAATGAATTATCACAATATGATATGGGTATTGCATTTAAACAAAAGTGGTTTAAGAAATTTTGAATTTTTAACAACTATGGAATATATGGAAACAAAGGAGATTCATAATTATGTTATAGATCTAAACAAATAATAAAATTAAAATCAATACAATGAACAAAGTCTAGAGTATAAACCTTAAGCCTTGATATATATGAACCAAATTCCTAAACATTAAATCATAAGACATAACCATAAAAATCTAAATGGTATTTTGCTATAAGCCCTATTACAACCCTAACAATACAAACCCTAAGAAAAAATGTCCTAGTGATATATGCCTTAAATTCAAAAAAATAAAAATTATGTAATGCAAAAAAAGAAAAAAAATACATAAGAAAAAATTTGAAAACCAAAATTTAAAGCTTTTAAATTACAAAGATTTACTAATCGAAAAAAACCTTAATCTTAAAAAATAATCAAATAAATTTTTTGAAACCAAAAATATATATATGACTGATACCTTGGTGTGATCTTTCTCAACTAATTTTTTCCACTTTCTTTGAAAAAGATATAAAATGAAATTGTGTTATTTCACATATGTTTAGACCCTCAAATTTCCCCTTCAAATTTAGCCTAGTTTAAGTTAATTATTATAAATTTGTGAAAATTTATTAACCAATTTATGTGTCCCAACCTTAAACCTAAACCATAATCCAATAATGCATACTCATAATAATTAAACATGAAAAGATGTATTGTAATGTTCATTCCATAAATAAATTACGTAAATAAAATTAGTAAAATACGCATTAACTAAACTAAAATGGTTGCAATTATGACATTGTTTTTATTATAAATTATTTGTAATACCGACATATGGGGACCTATGTTCATCATCCATGAATCAGAACTAACTTTAATAAATTGATAAGTAGGATTGAGGGCTTGGGGGTGAAAAAGTGAGTAGGTAATTAGTTAAGTATTTGGCTATGTAAAAAACAAAAGTAGGTAGGTGAACATAGTGGTAGGTAGGAAGGTGGGTGCATAGGAAGGTAAGTAGGTATATAAGTAGGTAGTTGGGTTAAGAAGAAAGTTTGTAAGTAGAAAGGAAGGTCAAGGAGCAAGGAAGATAGGTTACTAGAGTAGATAGACATGTAAGTAGACAAGTTAGTAGGCGGGAAGAAAGTTACGCTAACAAGGTAGCTAGGTAGATAGGCAAGTGATGGGCCAATGAAAGTAGCCCCTTCCAAAAAAAAAAAGCCTTTGGGTGCACCCTGAAACTAATTGATAGAATCCATTTGAGTATGGAGGGATGGGTGTAGCTTGCATTTGGTCCCACATTTTCAGGATTGTTCACAAAGTGTTAATATGGGACTGTGAGTTCATTTCTCTGAAATTCATTGAACATTTCTTCGTTTAATTGTTTCTAGTTTTAACCGGTGTTGTCCATTTCTTGATTTCAAAAGGAACATTCAGTCCTCATTTTAACTCTTTTTAAAAAAAATTGGATGGAAGTTCCAATCCAGTTTTGAGACTGATTTTTTTAATTTTAAAAACGTTTCATCATTTTCAGAAAGAATTTAGAGTTTATTCCATTTAAGACAAGGTCTCCTCCATCTACATCACACATAACGAAATAATAATAAATTTTTGTAATATTAGTTTCTTCAACGAATGCATAATAATGTTTAAAAAAAATGTAGCCACATGATGGGCAACCAAAGGATGATTTACTCAGGTTTGACCACAAGACAAATAGGAAGCCAAAAGTTTTTTAGAACCCTCCTATTTTAAAGGATCACAAAGTCTAAATGTGGCCACTCTTTATCCCTACTTTTTGGGCAAATTTTTTGAATTTCCTTTGAACAAACCCTTTGAAAGATTGTAGGTCATTTTCAGATTTTGGAACAACTCGAAATTTTGCACAATTTTTTTAGTAGTGCAAAGAATTCAACAAAAATTATGTAATATTAACCATGTAAAATTAAATAAAAGCAATAACTTGCCTAAAACATAGGCCCAAAGTTATAAAATTTTCATATAAAATTATACTTATATACCTAAAGAATTTGAACTTGTTTAAAAAAAGACAACACCCTCAATTTAGATTCTAATTCGATTTTGAAAAGAGCTATTTCTGCTTTTGATTCCAACAAAACTTGAAATCACTAATAATCCCCACCTCCCCCCCAAAAAGAAAAAATTGGACCCCACCCCACACCCCTCATGAAGATTGTGGTGCTAAAACTCTTCATCAGTTCTCTTGGCCTAGGTTAAATTGCTAATGCAAAGAAAACACAATATGGGCATATATTGCACTATGGTAGTATATTCGTGTTTCAATTCATTAGATTGGGTTTGCTTCCCAAGTTTTTTTTTGGGGGGGCAATGAGCCATTTTGATTGGCCTATCACAAACACAAACCTGAAACTCTGCTGGCTCCCCAAAATAAAAGTTTCCATTGGCAAATGGAGTGCCTACCCCCTTGGCCCAGCTATAAAGCTGAGAAGGGGAGAACTTTGTGCAAAGCATATGGAATAAAAGTGTGGTTCTACTGGGAACATATTGAGGACCACGTTGGGAACTCTATGAGAACAGAAAACCCAAAAAAACCCCTCAGCCCGCGACCCAAAAGAAAACAAATTGGGCCCTTGTCTATCTATGTTGAGCCTTTTCCTTGGCTGCATCAAATTATTATTTCTAAAACTGTTTGTCACCATTTTTCACCTGGGCTATTGGAAGGCATGGGGTGTACCTTGTATGGGCGTATATAAGTTGGCTCTGTCCTTGTTGCCAGTTAAAAGTTCAAACCAGCAACACTATCCCAGGGTGAGGGCGCACTGGTATAGCCCCTCATGGAGAGACCCTCGGCCCAGGAAAAGGTCCAGGGTCCAATGACCCAGTGCTGTGCATGTGAAACTCCTGATGGCCCTCTGCCAATGAGCTTGACTTGGTGGTGGCATAGGCTTGTCAGGTTGGGTCTGCCGTTCTGGTTGGAAGGGGAAGAAAAAATAAACAAACAAGGGGTGTGTCACACTGTGGCCTTACCATTTACATTAAAAAAAGAGTATATTAAGGCAAAAGAAGAATGATGGGAATTCAAATATTTCACCATGCAAAAATATAGTCTTCCAAAAAAATCCTCTAGAAGAAACCAAAATCCTTCAAGCTATCATAACTCTATAACTAATCTCAAGTTTCAACACAAGCCCAAATATCATCTTTCAAAATCCTCATGTAGAAATAGACCTACTACCTAGGGGCCAAATCCCTTAAGCTACTATTCTTAAGGTTTTCTATAATGAATCTAAACACAATAATTCCTTGCCTTGGTATTCAAGGCCAACAAACTAGCAACACTTAAAATAGGAAATGTTCCACAGAGTTCAGAAAAATGAACTCCTCGTCTCACAGCAACACCTGTTGAACATTCATCAAAATGTGGGACCCAAATGAAAGCCAGAATCGTCTGTAGTGTCCCTCTCGCCGCCTGCCTTACTTTGTGACTTGATGAGAGAGCGTATGAGTTTACAATTCTATTGCACGTCTCGGAACAGAATGCCTACATCTGCACATGATTTGGGCTTAGGCAGTAGCAGATCAATGTCAGTAAAATGGAGTGAAATGACGGGTTCGACTGTTGTTGGAGTTTTATAAACACCACATGAGTTTTTATGAGGCGAAAGGCTGCGAGATTGCTTGAAGGAAGTATTGAAAGCTGCACTACTGCTGCAATGGGAGGATCTGTGTTACATCTGGAGGTTGGTCTAAGTGAAGGTTGAGATAAGAGAGAAAGAGAGGTGTCTAGGCCTGTCATTTGCCTATCTAGGGGATGTGTGTGACAATGGAGCCTTTCAAAAAGCGATTATGGTATCTGGTCTTGTGACGTTCATTATACATCCACAATTCCGCATGTTTACCATGCACTTCTTGCCTGCTATTGTCCTGCCAAGCCAATCAGCCCACAAGAATTTCTCTTTGTCACCAAGGACCTTTGGAGCTGTCATCAAGAATGGTGTTGGAGCAGGAAGTGTCCCAATTCTAGGGTTTACGGTTAGGGCTTAAACTCTGTCAGACGCAACTTTGTTCGGGATACAGTTATTTCAAAATGATCCTTTAATATTGCACTTCAGAGATGGAGAACATGCAGGTGCATTGTTGTGTGTCTATCCTTGCACTAGAGGGCAATTGATGAGATGTATGGGTTGGGAACATAGAGTTGGCCTAGTGAAGTTGGGATACAGACCTGATGCTTCATTTCTATGGTCCCTGTAATGACCAATTGATGGCATGCCCAGTGGCCCAGTGGCTGATCACCTTTGAAAAACGCCCTTACAAATTTTAACCTAAAACTTTGTTCTCATGCAATAAGAGCATTCAAAATATGTTCACGTTGCCTAGGGACTGCTGTGATAAGTTTGAAAGGTGTGTTGAACATAGGAATTGAAATGTGCAGCACAAAACTCTGGTCAGTCAAAATGTCATTTCACCTGCCTGGCAGTATTTTTTGAAGCATCACCAGATCACCTTCTCAATTGAAGCTTGTTGATGTTGCTGGGCCAAATTGAATGCCAAATTGAATAGCCAGTCTTTGTTGATAGTAAAATTACAGTTCAAAAGCAAATTGGTCAGAAGAAAATAAGGGTCACCTGAAGATTTTTTGCAATTTTGCTGTCATGTATGATATCTGGTGACTGCAGAAAATTTAATGCCTTGTATGAGATGTTTGCTCACCCCTCATGCTTAATGCCCATGAAAGAATATGCCTTTTGTCATCGCTATGGCATTTCCATCTACTTATGACTACATCCTATATATTAATTCACTACGTCTGTCAGTCAGTCTGTCTTTATCTTACTTTAAGTTACCCTGGGGGGAGAGGAATAAAGATGTGATAAAGTGAGCTGGGAAGTTACACATGGGG
>Ga0209611_10008702_pt1 | contig 15698 bp, 10 predicted proteins | sample S1TSphgellanicum_3_FD_187693 | JGI IMG/M metagenome (GOLD analysis project Ga0209611, IMG submission 187693) | Host-associated microbial communities from peat moss isolated from Minnesota, USA - S1T2_Fc - Sphagnum magellanicum MG (SPAdes) (version 2) | ecosystem: Host-associated > Plants > Peat...
CCCCCCCCACCCCATGTTCCAATGTTAGGTGGGTGAATTCAGCAACTCACCAAACATATGTTGCACATTGAACAGAAATTAAAATGCAACACTATTCCAACTTCCAAGAAAACAATCAACATTGCACACTAAACACTAAAAACCCTTGCCACCAACAGAGAGCTCTAAAGATGTGGGGAGGGAACATGGAAGAATCAAGGTTTGGGTAATGGAATGCCGAGGTGTGTTACAATGGAGGTGAATGACCTCTGTCATGAGCCATGGCACAAAATGACAACCACTTTGCTGCAGGTGAGGTGACAATATGATGTCCCATATATCCTTTTGTCTATGACATGTCACATGCAAGGGGTTAGAGGCATGTAAAATAGTAATAATAATAACAATAAAGGGCAGATTTGCCGGGCCCTGATCAATATTGCAACCTGGCCACATGTTGCCAGGAAGAAAAACTATGATCCAGCCGCATTGTTTGCAACTAAGGCCGAGTTGTTTTGGTCACCATTGCAAACAGTTTCTACTTTGCACTACCCATTGATCTATAACTCACCAACCCCTTCTACTTGATTAAAACATTGTCACTAGTTCCCTGGACATTGTTATAGTATTTTACAGTAATAAAGTTTGACAAGTGTAAGGTAAACCCCGAAGCGAAGCTCCACACTTTACCATTAAGACCTGCTTCGATTTATTTATTTACTTATCTAATTTTCACTCGATACCCAAGTGCATCATGGTGGGTGGGTATCACAGGCAAAAACCATCAAAAAGTGCTGGGCATGAAAAAAAACAGAAAGCCTGTAGGAGTTTTTTTTGAAACACCCCCACCAAACAGCATAGGAAAAATATGCTGGGGTAAGGTGCCCTTCAATTTAATTACCCGAAAAAATGAAATTGGATTGGGTTTTTACATTTTCACAATCATTAACCGTCATCTCATGGGAGAGATGCTTGGTGAAAAAGTTGCAATACAGGTAGGCAATAAGATCCCTCCCGCTCTTAAGGAGTAGTAGATGTAGTTATCCCTTCCTTTTTGAAGGAGGGGATGATGCCCTCCAAAAATACACCAGGGGAATGTTTTCACCCAGAGTGCTTTTTATGTATAATTGATGAACTCTTTCTTGCCTGACAGGGGATGGGTGAGGAATCAGGATGGGTATTCGTTTCTGCACTTCTACACTAACCACCAGCTATGAACATGATGTTGTGTACATTGTGAGTACACAAACCCCCTTTTGTTTTTAGATGCACAAAACCAATGATACCCAATTGATCTTTTTGGGAGAAAGAGTAGGAAAAGAGAGAGAGAGAGAGAGAGAGAGAGGGTCCCCACCAGCCCATGTGAGAGATCCATGTGAATGCTCAGAATCCCACCCACAACACAAAGAACCCCCCAAAAAAAGTCAAACCTTTTAACACCTAATAGGTACCAACTCTATGACCACATTCTTCTCCTACTACTAGGCTACTACTAGTACTACTACTAGGCTTACTACTACTCAGCAAATCAGCCTTTAGTTGGGTAGGTCCGCTAATACCAACATTTGCATGGCTCTTTTTCTAACGGTTTTTTCCATGTATTGAGGCGGGGTGGGGGGGGACCGGGTGGGTTTAAGGGCCAGTTTAAGCCAGGGTTGTGGCTTTTATGGCTCTAATCTCAATTAAGGAATGGTGATTAGTGCACTGCTAATCTCAATTAAGGAGACGTGATTAGTGACCGACGCGGACTCCGTGATTGCTGGCTAATTGCTTTAGAGTCTTGTCTGCGCCGCTAACACTGTGCACAAGAAGCGCTGTGCGCGAGTGCGAGAATAAGAGGAGGGAGAAAGAGCTCGCGCTGGGTTGTCCTTGCGGCTGCGTAACTCGACTGTGGATGCTGGCTGGTGTAGGAGAACGAGAGAGAGACACAGAGAGAGAGAGAGAGAGAGAGAGCGGGGTTTCAGAGACTGTGTCGTGAGAGTGGGTGGGAGTTTTGGGAGAGTGCGGGTTCGAGAGGATTGTTGTTGGGGTGGCGCTTTTGGAGAGGAGTGCCGTGTTTTGTGGGTTGAGATTTTTTTGGTTTTGGTTTTCGTGGTTGGATATTGTTGAAGTCAGGTACGGGAAGGTGGTTGTAGCAACGACGAGGCGTCTGGATACTAACTGTGAACAGCCGGAAAGAGAGAGGCACAGAGAGAGACACATACACAGACAATCAGCACGCGTGCGAAGAGATAGATCAATATGCGGTGGTGTATGGGACGCTGGGTACTGCTTTCCACGTTAGCTCTATTTCCTGTCCTCATCGTGGGTCGACTTCTCGCTCAAGGTACTCTCTCGCTCTGTGTGTGTGTGTGTGTGTGTGTCTCTCTCTCTGGGTGTTCTCGTCTTGTCGTTAAAGTAACACGCACTGGTTGTTCCATCTCTAGTTTTAGAGTCACAGACATGGGCTGCGTCGTGGAGAGTATCAGGTTTTTGGGCACCTCGTTACATGAAGGGTGAAGAGAGATGCCGTGTTCTAGGAAGTAGATTTGTTAAGGCCGGTCATAGTGACACCGGCATTGAATGGTAGGACGATGAGGGAGGAGAAGACAATTCTCTCGAACTGTGTACATGGAATGTGTATTTTGCACAGAGTGCTGTGAAATCCATGAACCCTCACATGACTATGAACGTCGTGATGTCCTTCGTAGTAGAAATAGACGCGCCCTGGAGGATAGTACCCACGCAGCAGTTCTCCATCATCTCGCAGTTTTCTTATCGACGAAAACTGGTGATATTTTTTCTTTCTTAGCGCGTCGGCACTGGACACATTTGTTAATCTCTGTCACGATTCTGCAGTGTACAGATCTTCCGAAGACGTCCAGTACGAGACATATTTCTTAGACTGACAAAATCTGTTTAGTCAGTACACTGCAAAATGTGCATTGAGAGTAGCAGCAAAATTGTAAGGAACCAAGATGGGTCTGCGTCAAGACTTGCTAGGTGCTCAGATTAGGGTTCATTAGTCTGTCGCGGGAGAGCCTGAAGAGAAAAGAAGCAGCAAATATTTTTTCCTGGATCTATGGCAAAGCAAAGTCTAATGAATTTCAAGACACAATCCCAAATTTTTTGAATAAAAATTGCATATCAATCTTCTTGGGGATCAACTTCTAACTCCCTCATGGGTGTAATTCATGTGCAGAACCTGCTGAACATGTGTTGAGGGAAAGCCCTCTGACTTTGAACATGAACCGTCTCATTCAGAGCACAATCAAAGACAATGATCAGGTACATGGAACTCTTTCAACACCAGGAATTAGATAACCTCTGGTTTGTTTTGCCAATTGACATAGGAATAGTTGCAATTCCAAGTTGCAATCACAAGGTGCAATAGTCTGCCTTACTAACACTTTTCATGTGTGGACTTTTATTTTGCAAGCAGATGTATGACAGTAAGAGATTGCCTGCAACTGTGATCAACCCACAGCAGCAGCAGCAGCAGCAGCAGCATGCAGCCTTGTTGCCTCATGGTCCAATGCCAAGAATTCATGGAACTGAAGAGTTCATGGAAAGAATTCTCTACAACTCCTTTGCAGACTATGTAGATCCTGGGTCCAACACCAACCCTGGGGTTGTTGATCCTCCAATACCAGGAATTCTCCCACCACCTCTTCCTCTGTAGAGGTTTTTTCTTTTGTATAGTATGTATGACCCCCATGGCTGATGTACTAGTTTCTGAGGTGCTGATTAAAATTGTCCTCAGTGTTACCACAAGCACAATATTCTGCATGTGACACAGAAAGGGGCTCTTCGTCTTCAGCTTAGGGGTATTACCCTCTTACCTCATTATATACAGCTTTATTGGAGAAAGAGAATCACTATATAGAAAACCACCAAATCTTCATGGCTCCTTTTAAGGCAGAGCTGGTATCACGAATGTTCTTAACATGTGAACTGAGAGATGGGCTCAAGCTTGGGAGTACATTTTACCATGTGAGTAGTAGAGTGCATACCCTTCCTTTGGGGTTCATGATATGAGCACAGCCCAAACTTCGGATTTGTCAAAGCTATATGTATATCTTAATAGTTTTGTTCTGAATTTTTGGCTTAATCTTCTTGCTTGTTCACAAATCTAAGATTAAGCTGTTTGAAATGCATGTGTAAACTGCACAAGTAAAATAATCTCTTTGATTGAGTTCTACAAAAAACTGGTTGCTGATTCTCTTTCTGGATCCGAATTGTTCAGGGATCTCACTTCTCGTGAACTCTGTAGTAGGGATTCTTCTGGAACATGCCCATATGTGGTTCTTTGTGATCAATGATGGACTCTTGTTGTTGGCTGTCGTGATCTTCAGGGAAGATTGCAGTAAGTATTGTGCAATATTTGTTCATAACTTGCTAATCTTATTGATGAGCTGTTTGGATGTGAAGATTCTGGTGTGGGTGCAAAGGTTTATGCTGGTTTTTTTATAATGAACTCAGATTCTAATGGATTTGAAATGAGTTTATGTAGTTCATGGAGTGCCCATGTGGCATTTTTTCCTGCAGAAGGTATTGGTGTTTTATTTCTCAACAAATTGAGGCATGATCACATTTCAATTCCTAAGTTGCGAACTCTTAAAAACCTGACTGCATTATTATCACCAGACAGTGTTGGAACTGTCATTGGAGCTAGAGTGAACCAAGGAGCTAGAGTGAACCAGCACCTACTGGCGCACCATGAAGGATGGATGGTATGTTGACAGGAAACACTTTTTCATTGTATTTCTGTCCCGTAGCCTAACCATGGTGATTAGCTATGTATTAACCATCCCACATGTATGTGGAGACAAATGTATATGAAAGGTCCTTACATGTATGGTGCAAGCTACTTTGACTCAAAGGCTCAATCTTAAGCAATGTAATCAGATTGTTTCTTCAGTAAAAATCATCAAATTACAAGCATAATAAGAGGAGTTTATTACTAAATCAGATCTTTTTGGAAAACTTTGAAGAGTTGTTTTTCCAATTGGGAACCTTATCTTTTAGGAGCATTGAGTTGGTGCTATGTTGAACTTCTTTCACTTGTTTGGATTTTCTCCAACAATCATGTAAAACATGAAAACTTCACATGAATGATGAGTATGATCTTGGTTGGAGGATATTTAACTAAGTTTTACAAGTTTATGCCTAGGCAAAACAACATTAGTGAGAACAACTATGTGTCAAACTTAGTTCTCCTACTCCTCTTGCACCTTGATGGTCGATTTTACCTATCATCTTCTTATATTCCAAATATATTTCTTCATTTTCATCACCTTTCTTCACCTTCCTAATAAGTAACATGAGAACTATGAGAATGAAGATAAAAAAAACATGAATTTACAACAAATTTTCTACCCAACCTTAGGACCACACAAGTTGCTACAAACTTTAGTTAAATTTAACTAAAGTATTTGATAATTCCAAAAGTTAAGTGCATGAAGTACAATGTCTATATTAAAAGAAACTTGATAAGTTGTTGATATCCCATACCTTGTTAAGTGAGCTATCAAGTTACACTTGTGACACACCCATTAAGCATTAAAAAACGCTTATGCTTGTCAATATTGACATACCTTACATTTGTCAAATGATATTGGGGGTAAAGAACCTTGTCAATTTTTTATTGTTGCAACAAAATGCAAGCCAAAGGCAAGTTCTTTCACTCCCACAAACAAAAAAGGCATGAGAACTTCAAAATGGAATTAAAACAAGTTTGTTAAAATAAGATCAATGTGAAGTTAATCTATGCAAATTGTCAAGCAAGAGGGTGATTAGTGCAAATTGAAACTAAAATTGTGCATCAATGAACTCATAGGAGACATCCATTCACATAACTCATCACAATTCAAATTTGAGAAAAGTTGGAACTTTCCGCCTTTATATTATATTCTATAAATGATGACATAGACTATATAAAAGTGACATATAGCCAAGTTATGGGTCCTACAACTTTGTGGGTTCATAACTTCTCTATATGGGCTTTGAGTCATAATTTGTCATAGGCAAAATTGTAGTCCTTAAAGAAAAATTTCAATGGTGTATCATATGTTTTAATTAGAAGTGATTTGACCCTTTCATTGGGCATTTTGATGGTCGAGAGTTGAACTATCAATTTGACCCCAAGCTTTCAATTAATTATAAAGGTGTAACATGATAACATGAACCACCTTTATTGGTGTGATATTCCTTTTGGAGCACACCTAGTTCAAATTATTCCTCTTAAAACCTTATTTACCATAGACATTTTCATCACAACGCACAAGACCTTGGCTATGGTAAACATGTTTAATTTTGGTTATGGTAGACATTTATGTGAAAATGCACTTGGCCCATAATGTTCCCATCATAACTTAGTTATGGTACATGATTTTGTCGAAACACATTTGGCCCACAATGTTCCATCAAAACCCTAATTACGATACACATTCCCACTAGAATGCACATGGCCTCAATTAAGGTAAATGTTCCTTTCAAAATTCAATTGACCTTGCATTACAATGCATCTTGGGTTTTGTGATTTTCATTTGTAATTAAGTATTAATTGCAAAAGACATATGTGAATTACAATTTATGAATTGTTAAATTATATGTTTCACTCACTTAATTTTAAGAAACAATGACATGGCATCTAGTTGCAAAGGTTAGTCATATTATTAATTAAAATTTTCTTATTTTGTGATAATATTGAAATTTCATGTCATAGATTTCATGGTTGTGATGTGTAAAGTGTAAGATCGTATGGATGCCATGTCAACCTAATCATTTTATTCAACTTTGCATTATAAAAGATGCCTTCTTATAAAAGTGATGTGTGTCAAAAACAAATATTCACATTTGTTCAATTACAAGCCCAAGGGGGGGAACATTTAGTGTAAAGTTTGGGATCTAAGTGCGTCAAATGACCATTTTTAGGGGGGGTATTAAATAATTGTCCAACCTATTTCTAATCGCCCTATTATTATCCAATATTTTAATATATATACATATTAAAACCACCATATATTAATTATAATCCATTATTTTAAATTATTACATACCTTATATTATAATTAAATTGATTGTTTGAATATTATGTACCATATTTTAAAACTAATTAACTTATAATTTTTACCCAACAACAAATATGTTGCACCCTATATTTTTACTCATGTATTTTTTACTTTTTTTTAAACTAGTGTCCCCCTTGGGACTATGAGTCACATATGACCAAAATTGAATTGAGTGTGAAATCCATTTATCAACTTTCTATTGGATGTTAAAGGTTAATAAACATGCAAATATTTAGGTCAATTTATTATACCAAAACATGGCATGTATATGGGCTAGGTAGGTTAGGCAATTTAAATTAAATAACATAAGTTAAAACATGGGCTAAATAAGAGCCTAGGTGGCATAACTTACACACTTTCACCAAAATTAACCCTATTAACGCAACCTTAATATTGAATTCGCAACTAAATGTGGAATGCAAAGGCCCATGAGGTCAAGAAAGTTTGTTCATGTGTGAAACACATTCCCACAACTGGGGGAAAGTGCAAAAGATGGCCCAATGATTCTCAAGTGCACTCCCATTTTAGGAGTTGCACTCATGCAAGAATCCTAAATGTTTAGACCCTTGGTTGAAAAGGAAAACAAGAACCAAATTGGGCCCCCAGGATACCATTGGAAAGTTATTAAAGTGTAGATGCCCAAAGTGTTTTCACATTATTCATTTAGACGAAATATGCATGAGTTATGATCAAAAGAAAGGCCGAGGGTCAAATTGGGACACAAATCCCCTTAAAGCAGGGGTCAAATGATTTTTAATTGGAGCATGCAATACACCATCGGAAAGATCTTTTTGAAGGCTATAAGATATTGCCTTTGCATGTTCCAAAAAGGTTTAAATTGAGAAAGATATGACCATCCAAAGTTTTACAACAACAAAAGTCTAAATCTCAGGACTCCCACTTGGGAGTTTTGGGAAAAAGTGCCATTTGGATGTAGCCCACACAGAAAGTCATTGCACAAAGTGCTACAACTTAGGGATTGTGCTTCGATTTTTTTCTTTTTTTGTTGTTTTACTTTAGGACTCACATTTGGGCTTTTAAAAATGTTTAGGGGCACATCGATTATAAACTACCTAACCTAGATTAGGGTAAATAAGTTATAATAATATAGATTTAAAAACATCTCACCTTCACATTGAAGGGCAAAGTCTTGACCATTGCACCAACTTTTTATTATGTAACATAAATTTTAATCACATTTTAATAAAAGTAATTTAACCTACTTAAGTGACCTATTCAAATTACTTTAGGCTACCCAAGCTATTAAATACCTATTTACAAGTTACCTAGGCTATTTAAACTACATAGGGGTTTATTTATAAGGCTGACCAAACTACTTAAGATATGTAAAGGCCTACTTATGGGTTTACCTAAAGGTTGCTTAAGCTAAGCTACTTAAGGATTGTTTAAGTTACTTGAATGCCTACCTAAAAACTGCTTAGGATATGTTTCCAATTTGCAATATCTATGATACCATGTGTGAATCTACCATTAAATAATTAATGACCTACAATTGTAATGTTCATTTAATAATCACATGTATTGTGTTTTGTTGCACCCACATGTCAAGGTTTTATTTGATATTTTTTCATTTGAAGACGCAAAGAATCAATGTTAATTGCATAATGGGGATTTTTTTTGTTGCCAATTGCCCTAATTATATTAAGCCCACCAACACGTCTTTGAGTTTTAAAAAATTTCTTGTGATGTAATGTGTCAGTCTATTATTTGATAACTAGGGACCTAGAGTTGTAATGTTCATCTAATAGTTGCATACATATTGTGTTTTGTTACACCCATGAATCATGATGTTGATTTTAGTTATAACACATTATTGCCACATGTGCCATATTATTATCATGGGAGATTGAATTGTTGTTACTTGGAAAGGCTAATGGTATTTTCAACTAACTACTTTTGCATCACAAATATATATATATAAATTTTTGAATAATAATGAAATATTTTACCCCAAAAATTAACAAGTTGTCATATTGACTACAATTGCAAAATGTTGATGCCACGTGACATGTTGATGCCCTTTGCCATCATTTAATAATTTATGTGACTAAGTAGTTAGAGATGTTTTTATCTTCAATTGAATAGGACACAATGTGTTGTCATGTTAACTATGGCAAACATCCCCATTGAAATGCACCTTATCAATAATGATCTAATCAAAACCTCAATTATAATAGACATTCCTATTGGAATGGACCTAGCCCTAGTTATGGTAGATCTTGCTTTTGGAATGCACCTAGCCATGGTTATGGTAAATGTTGTTGTCAAAATGCACCTAGCCCATCATGTTCCCATTGGAACACAATGACCTTGGCTATGGTAAACATTACTTTTTAAATGCACCTAGCCTTGGTTACAAAAATGTCATCATTGAAGTGCACCTAACACATAATGTTTTCTGTTGTAACCTTGGCTATGATTTTGATCTGGTTCCAAGTAACCCAAATTGGAACCAATAATTAACTGGCAATAAACCAGACCAAGACTGATCTCAACTCTTGGATTTGAATTGGCAACTGAATGGAGTTTGTTGATATGCAGGACTCCTACTACTATGGCAACACAATATTTACAAATGCCACACTCGGTTCTTTGGGGTTGTGTTACCAACAGATAACTGCCTGGAGAAGCTTCATGAGCAAACAGAGAGACTCAATTCAGAAGAAGAGTTATGGTGTGCACATTGCATAAGAACACATTCAGACATTTGAAGTGCTCAAACTTCCAGTGGTATGACAGAAAACTTAAAATTTCCAGGTAGACCTGTTTGTAGTTGCTGGAGAAAGTTGTCAGTCTAGAACCCATGAATCAAAATCTTCCATTCAACTATCTGATGCACAAGTTTGGGAAAATTCAGATCTCAGTAGCAGCTTTTGTGCTGAACTGTACATCATGTTCCAGATTTCTATCCTCACCCCTCATGTTGCCAAAATAGACAGACATTAGTTTTCAAGTATTGAATAGGACCTCTGACTGCCATGTACAAATTTTACATTTGACACAGGCTTTCATAACAAGTCTGGTTACAAACAAAAAAACATACAGTTCCAAATGAAACACAGTGCTCTTCATTCTGATAATTGCTTGCAGGAGTTCATTCTCTAATTGATAGAAGTTCTTGATTTACACTCAACCCTAATCATCACAACCCAATAGGACTCTCCTATGTCGACAAATGACTAGTATTATTCCTGCATTCTGAATTGGATTCAAATTATGAATCATTGCAACATGCTGCAAAGCTACAAAGTTGTGTGTGCACAGAGCTTCAAAGTGGCAGTTTTATTTCCCTGATAGCTCAGTCAGAGTAACACTTTCCCAATTGTTTTAGAAACAATCAATCATTCATGACTGAACCCATTGATCATGAGGTGTGCTGGGCATCTACCTGTGATGCGTGTATGCCTTCAATGTGAATCTGTTTGCGTATCAAATAGAAATGTATAGTTCAGTGAGGACCAATTTGATAATTATATTTACTATACATTAGCAAATAGTTTGTATGAACTCACATCCAACACAATCTGGCGGACAGCTGAAATGCATCCCATAAGGCCAACAATAGTGAACACAACCATAATCACATAATTCAGCCAGAATTTGACTGTCCAGATGGAGGGTTTGAAGGTGACATTGTAAAGGAGAAACGGTAAGACAAAATCCAAAGGGGTGCATGTAAAGGCACCGATAATAGCATTGATGTCACCAAAGAAGGGAAATGCAGCAGCAATAAGAGTAGTAAAGGACACATAAAGTGACCGAATTACGAACCGCGGTAGCACATTACGCATAGAGAACTTGCCACTTTTGACACTTGAGGAACGACCTTCAAAGATCTCGAATGTTGGTTGTGAGTACACCTACAGATGACCATTACTACTTCAGATTTTATTTTATTTTATTTCCCAGGCATCCCAATGAGTACAAAACCCATATGTCCTGCTTAAAACTGCTGCAAAAATTTATTGTTAATTGTATGTCATGGTTGAACCCTTTCAAACAGGCATACCCAATACAACAGACCATGCAATATCAGCTGCAACAACTTTAGGGTTGAAAGGCTTAAAGAGTTCCACTGATAATGGGGAGGGTTGAATACTCACCAGAGCCACAGCAAAGAGCTCAGCAATGACAAACATATTGGCCAGAAATAGCAGCCAGTTTGGAATGAGTGCAACCCCACCACTTGGGGCAAAATTGTTAAAGATATTGCCTGCTGATGCATTGCCAAAAGCCCAATATCCAGCACCCGCTACAGAAAAGAATGTTGATATGACTACTGCATAGCAGATCAACAAGCCCTTGAACATCTTGCCTGATACCGGTGGAGCCAGAGTTGCCTGAGAAGAAACAAAACAATCAACCAAATGAAAACCAAGTCAAGTCCCCTTGTCAATCACATGACTGTGGGCACATACATCCTACCTCAAGAAAGAGCTACTAACCTACAACCAGGAGCAAAGGCACACATTCACCTTTGCTGAACCTCACAGAGACTTTTGCCTGAATTTCTGGAACAATTCCATACCTGAATCTCTGGAATGATTCCATTCCCAAACGTTGTAATGATAATAGCCAGAGAGTTGAAAATGGTGAACATTTTGGTTACAGAACTGCCTTTAACAGAATAACTTTTGCTGGGTGCTTGCCTCGAATGACCTAAATGAAAGCAAGAAAAGGAAAAGTCCATGTCATGAGAAACATGCAATTCAGTGATTGTCATCCTTTCCACTCCACTGGTGACCAAGAGGAAGAAGCTCATCAGATGCTTAAATATAGGTTGACAAGATCCTGTCTGTACCTACCTACATATATGGAGCCACCAACAACACAAAGACTAAAACCCAGACAGCACACAAGTGATGCCAAGTTGATGTAGCGCAAGGAGTGGAATGATGGTAACTGTGAGAGTATCAACATCAGGATCCCAAAGATGATGATAAACTCATAGAGCTGCATCGAACCATTTGGTTTGTAGATGAGGTATATGATCTGCACAAGACCAATGAACCCAACAGTGAATCTATAGACATCACTGAGACAAGAAACACTTGAAGTAAATCACTTGAGTAAATCACTTGCTTGAAATCAGTGAATTGCAAGCATGTTAGATGATATACCAAAACCTTGGACAGAAAAAAAAGTTGCATAATTACCTGCATGCTCTCACCACCAAGGAGAGTACTGCCAACAACAGTACCAAGGCAGACAGCAATTTGAAGTGCTCCTACTGGATAAAAGCCCCATCTCCTTCCTGCAGACCATGCCAGATTCAGATTCAGCTGCTAATTCTTCTCAAGTGCACAACCCTAATCAGCCCCCTAATCAGTGGATTATACATGGCTACTGTTACTGATTGTGAATGCAGCACCAACAACAGTGCAGCAGTGGGTTTGGGTTTTTCTGTGCAGTGGGTTTTCTGAAACCGTATTGTAAATGGTCATGTTAGTACTGAATGAATGCAAAACAAAGAATTTACAGAAGAATTTACATACAAAGAATTTTGAGTCTGGTCGCAGGATTGATTCTTTACCAAGAACATAACCTGCAACATCCCGGAATCGTAGGAAGCGATGTCCTTCTAATTCAGCTTGTTCCAGTACTTTGGAGATAAGAGTGTAAGCATAGAAGGAGACACCGGTTGCAATTATTAGTGCAACAAACCCCGGCCCCCAACTCAACCCATCAAATGCAAATGGCAAACTCAGAAGTGCAGGAGCTGCAATTGATACTGTAAGATGATACCCTGCATGATACCAGCGCCCTGCAGTGCACCAGAAATTACTTCAGCAAGCAGTAAAGGAATGGACACACTTGCAAGTTTCCGGATAACAAGCTTGAGGAACCAAGTTCTTAACAAGCACCAGGATTACAGCAGAGCTCAAAACAGCTGTGGAGCTCGAGAAAGTGGAGTACATGGGCATGTGCAAGAGTGTGCGACCTTTGGATTCAAGCACAAACTTTGCACCCGCATTCAACTCATCGACTTTAGTTGCACTAGTGTAGAGATTCTCGTTGTCTGTTCTGCTGCTCTCATGACCATCCTTGTTCATGACCTTGCCATTCTGATGAACAGGCATAGAAATCTTATGCTGATTGGGAGTGTCAACTTCACCTTTCATCATCCTTTCTGTTTCTGCATGGTGCACTACAACTCAGCTTTGGAAACAAAGAAGCTTAATATATTAACAACAACAATACTTGGTCTGGTCTGGTCTTACTGCAACCACCAAAATTTTCTCAAAACATCAAATCATTTCTGAAGTCTTCTCACAGCAAACCCTACATTGATCTCCAGAGGCAAAGCTAGTAATTTGTGCAGGACGATATGTGGTGGCCTTGGTTCTGATTGTAGAAGATGGGTGTTACAGGAGGATTGCAAAATGAACTTGACACCTTGAATCTCTTCAGTGCTGCCAAAGTTACTGTTTCTATAGAGCTTGCAAATCCATCTTTGGACTCGGAAAAACAGTAAGATGAGTGCAGCTTACAGATTGCACAAGTGATCAGCTTGGTTAGAATTGTAAGTGGTTCCTTGAGAGCCAGTTCAAGAACCCCTAGTGGTGCATCTCAAAGCACTTGAAGAGCTCAGCTGAAGATCATGACTCCAAATTTTGGAACAGAATCAATCTTGTGCAACCAAACTTCATTTGGTTACTTTTGCTCTTGAGAAATAATAGAGATCATTTCAGCTCCAACTTGCACTACCCATCGTCTTTCTTGGTTTATCAAGTTAGATACTAAAAAAACAAGATTTCAATTTCACAATTGCAAAACAAAGTGAAGGACGATTTGAGAATCCTGCAAAATAGGTATCCAAAACACCCACTAGAGTACTCACACTCATGGCTATCAAACTACAGACTTCCTACCGATTGCAATGAAATTTATTTCAGATCCCAAGGAGACAAACCCAAAAAAAGGAAGCTTTGATTCGAGGATCTGGGTCAGCAACAAATTAGGAAGTCTAGAATACTCCAATGACTCATGGCTACCAGACTAAAATCCAGCAGCTACAATTCCAATCAAATTACTTTCAGATACTGAGAACAAAAGCTTGGATTCAAGGATTGGGGGGGTGGACAAATTAACACTGGAGTAGTACTCCTCACTCTTCACCATGAAACTTTCAGATACTGGCATAGAAGTGACGATCACTTACTGATGGAAAAAATGAATTGATTTTGTGAGAATTAAGTTCCATTCAAATGAAAATATTGATTGACATCACCGTGAAGCTTTCAGATACTGAAGGTAGGAGAAATTTAAAAGAGAAGCTAGGATTCAAGGATCGGGGCGACGACAAAAGGCCGCATGAGAGACTTACAGTTGCTGCTGCTGCTGCTGCTGCTGTTACAGTTGTTGCTGGTGGTGCTCAGTGAGAATTGGTTTCAGTTCTGCTGGCTCATGGCCGTCTTAAGCACAAAACTTTGATTGAAGAAAGTTTTGTATCGGAAGCTGGGTCAGTCGGGCGCCCCTTCGGGAGCTGCCAAATATGCAGTCAACAGCAGCCGACGACGATGATGATGGCCGAGAAACGCGCAGACGCGAGCGTCAAACACTCTCGTGTCGAAGAGCGAGCGCATCAGAGCGAGCGACGGCCAAGCGGCAAAAAAACACAAAAGACTGTGTCCGTTTTGCGCCTTCCCTCGCGACCCCCAAAAAGAGCCTTAACTTTTTTCTAGGTACCTTTCATGCTGATGAGTAGGCCTAAGGTCTCCCTTAACAGGCCTTAAGACCTACTATGTTGATGTAGGTGTCACTTATACCTAAGCCTACTAAGGTGTCTCATGATCTATATGTATCCAACCTCACCTCCGTGATCAATGATTCGGCCTAACCATGGTTTGCCTAGTGGTTTACATCACGTTGAGACTTGTTGGCCTGGGGGCATTCCCAAGAGGTGGGACTAGGCCTGGCTATGCCTCACGTAGCCCCCTTATTTTGGGAATGCCCCATACCACATCAGGTTAAAATTTAGGACACAAGGGTGGGGCCATTCCTAAGATGTGGGACTTGGTGAGTTGTACGTCCCTTATTTTGGGAATTTTGGCCCCCACCCTTGGGTGGTATTCTACATTTTCTCCCCATAGATTTTTTTGGGATTTTTTTTCTTGCTTTCTTTGTTTGTTTTTTCTTTCTTTGGCCCTTTTGTTCGAGTCCATTTGTTCCCCCCCCCCCCTCTTGTTCTTTTGCAATGAATCTTTAGGTGGGGTCCTTGTAGTAGCAGGGATTTTTATTTTTGGGGAGAAATTTTAGTGTTTTTTTGAGTTTTTTGGCTGCCAAATTTTGATATATCAAAAAGAAAATCGCCACATCCTATCATCCTAAGTTGCAATAGGTAGGAAAAAATTATAGAAGGATGCTATATTTTATTTTATTTTATTTACTTAATTTTTTTGTTGCGAAATCTAGCTAAATCTTTTTATGGATGATTGCCACTTCAGCTACATCACAAAGTTGAATTTTTTTTTTTAATTCAAAAAATTGGACACCTAAGTACCTATCTTCTTCTTTTTCCTGGGAGATATTTTCCAGTTCAAAAATGGTTTAAATATTCAACTTGAGCTCCGGTTAGAATTTAAAACATTATTTTTCCTTTATTTGAGGTGGGGACGTGGATTGCTCTCTTGGGGGGGGGGGGGG
>Ga0209611_10008706_pt1 | contig 15691 bp, 12 predicted proteins | sample S1TSphgellanicum_3_FD_187693 | JGI IMG/M metagenome (GOLD analysis project Ga0209611, IMG submission 187693) | Host-associated microbial communities from peat moss isolated from Minnesota, USA - S1T2_Fc - Sphagnum magellanicum MG (SPAdes) (version 2) | ecosystem: Host-associated > Plants > Peat...
AAGGGGATGGATGAAATGTCCGTCCGGCTTGATGATGGGACGAATTTTGGGGAAGCTTTTTTTCTTTTAGCTACTGTCCGTCCCGATTAAGGGGATGGACGAAATGTCCGTCCGGAAGATGATCACAAAATAATAATAAAAATAGAAAACACATAAAAATAAAAAAATAAAAAAGTTAAAAGTTTCTAAAAAAAAACTAAAACACGAACCAAGTTTAAAGAAACCGGGGGACTTCACACTGGCCGAAGGTCACGGGCACCCACTCGTGATGATGATGCTTTTACAGCATTTCTTAATCAAGATTTACAGGGAAACATGGTGAATGTTCTTTGAGCTGGTAAAAGTTTACATGTTTGTAGTGCCTTGCAAGTGCACATCTAGTACGAAATGACCATTTCTCAACAATAAATGACTATTTCTCATTGGCCAACTACAATGATTGGCTCAGGTGATGAGACTTACATGGTCATCCACTTTGTACAATCCGTCCTTTCGGGTTCATGGCTGGGTTTAGGGGAGAAACTAAACAGTGGAGATTGGATGTGCTAAATATTGATAGAGAACTGCCATTGGGCATGCTCTTATTGCAATTTATGCATCACATGTCGGAGTGATGGGGCCAGGTTGAACCAGCACCCATGTTGGCACCTTGACCTTTTTGAGTGAGGCCTCTAGAGGCCATATTAAGCCCAAAAAATGTTAGATTTGAACTCAGAGACCCTGATTTAGTGGAAGCATGGAATATATGTACTATTAATAATTAATTTAAATGGATTTAGGGATTTTTACCATGGTACCAACTACCAACCAGTGTTGTTCTGGTATTCATATTTTTGACATACCAGCCCAGTAATGCTATTGAAAGATATTTAAAATGTTCATACCAGTCTGGTATGTATAAATAAACTTGGGTTTATGAAATGTGTGCGCAATGGTATCAATATACAGTTCAATAGTTCAATTCCAGGTGATATTTATAATGGATCATGGTATTAATGTAAGACACAACAGAATGTCAGAATGTTGGTTTAGGTTTAGGGTTTTCTTATTATGTCATGGCTTCATCAACTAGAGGTGTCATAAACTAGAAGCATTACTCTATTCTACCAGAGAATGCATCACCAACACGCAAGGACTCACAAGAGTAGCCACTAAAATGTCAACGGTCATGGCAAATTGCCAAAAAAAATGTTATAAGCTAGGAGTACCTTTGTTTTACTGCAAAGTGCATCACAAACACATAATTTGGTCAACTAGGAGCACCTTTGTTCCATAATGCATCACAAACACCTAACCCACATTAAAGTACTCATTGAAATGCAACCATTAGAGTACCCATGGAAATGTCCCATGTCATGGGAAATTGCCAAAAGAAAACATCCATAAATTGGGATAATTTCTGCTCCATTATAGATTGCATCACTAACATTTACAAAACCCAATCAAAAGAGTAGGCAATCAAGTGCCAAATGTCATACTAGATTGGAATAATACATATTGGAAATTGGGAGCATCTATGTTCTATAGCAAATTACATCACCAACCATTGCAATGACAAAATCCAAGTACATAATGAAAACTCAAAACCAAAATGCCCTTCACCATTCAATTATAGGGCATCATTCTCAAAATATCCAATCTTTTCAAGCTCTTCGATCATAATCATCAAATAACTCCTCTTCAATAGTGAAGAACTCCTCCATCTTTCAAAGCAACATGTCTCACATTGCTCAACCAATTTTTACAAATCAACAAGCTTGTCTAAATCTTGCACTCTCAATTGATACCATAGCAAACTAGTCAATATTTTTGCAATGCTAAAAATATATATTATTTCAATTTGGGACCTTGAAATGCCCAAAAGTTGTCAAACTAAAAATGCAGCCATAGGAGATTGTTTTTAATGATCTTTCCACCATTGCAATGGTGATTTTACATCACTTTCATTCATAAATATTTATGTGATATAAACACAATTTAGTTTTCAACAAGGAGAAGCTAACTTCCTTAATAAAAATTGCAATTCCCTATAAGGAATCATCAAAATTGGGTGTCAAAGGTAGAATGTTTTCTATGAGCATGAGGTCCAAATGCTTTGAAACTTTCATCAATATAAACAATAGCACTTTCTGGTCATGTTCTTCCACAATTGTTGTTGTTCTTTCCTTGTTAGCATATTCCAATGACACATTGAAACCCTTTAAACCAAGAATCAAATTGGAGTATACACATGTTGTGTGGCAATAACATTGAAACATGTAACAAATGACAAAAAAAGTTCCAACATTGTGATGACTTTAAAACCCATTCTTGCATACAAAATTTCCAATTCAAGTTCAAAATTTCCACATGTCAAAGATGTACTTATATCTATTTGAATGTGGTACTCTTTACATATTGAAAAAACAATGAACAAAGCATTTGAGAGCAACGAATACCTTTTGGTCTAATTCAAAATTCACTACTCCACCATAGGGCTCAAGGTTTCTATCACTACTTTGGTCAATGTCCACATAGATCTTAATAATATATAAGCCTATAGTTTAAAAGTTTGTTAACTGTAGCAAAGGTTAATGGTCATAGAATATTCCAACATATTGAGTTTTTACAAGCATCTCCAATTTTGGTGGCCTCAAGCTAACCATCGTACACACAAGTTCCCATTTTTGTTTCCATTTTTCTAGCTTTTTCGTCCATGTTTTTTTTTGCAAAACATTTTGCACATTAATCACACTTACTTCATCCCAAATCTAATTTTAATATCATTAATGTCAAATTGGCATGCCTTAAACATTACACTCAAAACATGTGTCATAACCTTAAGTTTGAGCTCATGACCAAGGTAAGGGCTTGTAAAGGTGCGAGCCAAGAGTGAGCCCAAGAGTCACATTTTATGTTCCCGGGAGTGCAAGAGAGTGTGAGTGAATGAACCTCCACACTCCCAAATGAGTTCCCACTTTGGGAGTTGGAGTCCCAACGTACTCCTGAATTTTTAGAGGGCGATTGTAGGAGTCAAAACTCATTGGATTGAAAAGTTCCTTATATCATTGGAAAGCTCTTGCAACATAGATGTCTAAAATGGGCTCGAATGACCCATTTGATTAATTAAAACACAAGTTATGGCCAAAAGAAGGGCAGAAAGTCAAATTGTCAATTTGACTCCCGACCACTAAAAGTCAAGAATCGCCCTGATTTCCTTGCGTGAAGGTGACGTGCCACATACCATTGGAAAGATTTCGACAAAGGCTACAACTTTGTTGTAGACATCACCTCAATCAGAGGTCTGCACATAAAGTTATGGGCTTCCAAAGTTACGAGAGTCCAAAATTGTCCCAATTTTGGGAATTTAAGGACTTGGGAGTCCTAAGACAAAATGACATTTGGGTGTTGGTCCTATGGCTAAGCACAGAGTATACTATGAGGGGGAAGGTGGTGGCTTCCCCCAAGTCCGGGCCATGGTGAGTCTTGTGAATTTGTGTTTGTTCGTGGTTCGTCCATGCACCAAAAGTGCTTCAACTATGTACTAACCAACTTGTTGTTTGGTTTGTATAGGTTCAGATGAGTAATTGAATTGATTGTCACTCATTCTAGTCCCCATCCCGGAGCTCTAACATGCCCCTCTACCCCCAAAGTGCTCTGAGCCAAGGAACGTGCCCCAACTCCTTATCTTTTTGTTGTTTTCACATTTAGACTCGTAGTTGAATCTACCACGGAGTTTGGGGGTGCATCATCATGAACCATTGAAAGGTGCAAAAATTTACAATGGTGCATAAGATACAACATTTCTTCACCTAATGTTATTTTAAAGGTGTTAAAAGTGTTACAAAATTTTATAGTAATGTGGCCAAACAACCATTTGTCATTAATAAAACTGATGACAAACACAAACGTATCAAATCCAATTATCGACATCTGGAAGTCAAATATAGTAATGGTTATTGCACATTGTGTAATGATTGGGAGCATAGACTACTCCATCCCTTTAGTCAACATAGTTGGGATATGCTTTTAGTCATGTTGCTTATGTGATGGAAATTTAATTTTATCACACTACCACATCACAAGATGTTGCAACCTTGGGCTTTCAACATCCACAAAGAATCTTAGACACCCTTTAATAATCAATCATACCATATCTTCAATGAACATTTGTTGACTAAGATCACTTGGCTTCTAAGGAAACGAGCTAGAGAAAAACATAATAATTGTGTTTGGAGCCACAATCTTCCTTTTTGCCCTTTTTGTTTATCTTTTCCAATTTCATATGCTATTTTTTGTTTTTGTTTTGTATTGATCCAAAACAATGTTATTCTTATTGGCAACATGTTTTTTCATGCTTGTGATGCCATGGGAAGGCTTATAAAAAAAAACCTTTCCTACTTTCATTGTGCTATTAGTACTAGATGTTTGTCTTGTAGGGTGGAACATGACGAAATTCATTCTTTGAAGAATTTGGATCTAGACAACAACACAAGGATCATTGAAGATGAAAAGAGCCCAAGTAAGAGAGGTGTGATCTTGTGGGTGCCAATGCCCTTAGTTTTTCTAGATTTCAACAAGTTGAACATTCCATGTTATTTCTCACTTAGCATTAACTTCTTCGTTGACCAACTCTACAAATTGTATTTTCATGTTCACAATGGTAACAAATTGTTGTTTAAATCCACTTGTCATTCCAATGATGGTATACTTTTTGATCTCCCCATCAATCTTCACAATGTGCATTGTAATGAGTAATCAAGTCCATAGGAGATAGAAACTTAACAAAGGTTGTAAACAAAGTGCTGAAGATTAATCACACCTTAAATCACAAAGACTTAACAAAATGTGTGTTGTAAACCATTTGATTACAAACACACAATGCATAATTTGATAAATGCATCCTTTTCACAAAGAAAAATGTAAAACTTATGTCATTCTTATAAAGATGAGAACAAAAACAAAATGGCCATGAAAGACACCCACAACAAAGAAACCAATGACCAAATTAACATTATGATGATAATATCAAAATGCATTTTTTTTACAATTATGTGAAAAACTTGTGACATTTAAATTGAAAAAACAAAACAAAGAAAACTGCAAATGGAATTTGGACATTGAGCTTAGAAACTTACATAGAATGGGGCTTCGTCATGAAGTTTGGTGCCCAACAATTGCATGGAAAGTTAGAAAGGGGGGTGTTAGCAAATAGAAAATATAACATAATTGAAACCACAAGACTCACACATTTGAAAAAATCTTATTATTAGAAAAAACATTGGTACTAGAAAAGAGATTAACCAAAATCCCTAAGTACCAAATATTAACTCTAGTTTCTAAACCCTAAGACCAACCTAGTATGATTTTAAACCAATTATTGCAAATACAATCCTAGTTATATTTGGATATTAAGGCATGTATTGAAAGATCAACTACCAAGCTAGTATGGTAGTCAATAACATTGTTGATACCATTATTGATATAGGCATGAACATGTAGATTAAATCAACATTGGTATTAATGTGGGTGCTAGATCACCCAAAGGATATGTTGGGAGTTTTGTGTGCATTTAATGGCTATGCCTAGAGGTAAGAAACTAGTGTTAGGTGGTTTAATTGGGGTATTTCAAACTCAACCTTTTTGCAAAATAAATGGGTATTATTAAACAAACTAAAAATAGGTATTTGAAGGTATTGTTCAGCCAAGAAAATTAATGATAGGAAGGTTTTGTTTTAAAATTTTGGAATTAAAAAGACTTTGGTTCCAAGTTTTGAAAATTTTCTAGAAAAATAACATTTGGTTATGGGCTTTTGAAAAATGATAAGGAACTAATGGATTGAACATGAAATAACCAACAAATAACTAGTAGGTCAAGTGCACACAAACCAACAAAAGGTTGACCTATGTGTGAATATTATTACTCATTGATCTTGTGCACATGAAGTAGGTTAATTATAATACATTGATACCATCACATGATTTTAAACCAAAGATTACAATAGTTTATATATCATATAAAATGGATGATAAAGACATTTGAACTTCAAAGTTTAGGGTTTAGGGATCATATGTGCTCAATAAGGTGGACAATTGATGCCTTCCCTATGAAAATTCCATAGCCCATTTGGGGTTTTCTTGAACCCATAGACAAATGAAAAGTGTGGGTTTTATTTATTTTTGGATCTTGGTGTTCTCATCATGTTTGAATGTTTTCCCATAGGTTTCTAATGGTTATTGGTGATGCTCCCAATGTGTTAATGTTTGGTTAAATATTTTTTGCCTTAATCACAACTCTTCTTGCAATAATTGTTCACATAGAAACTCCATAGACAATTCATCATGTGGACGTTAAGTTTAACCACCAAGGTATACATGGAAAAAGGATGTTAGAAACAAACACTCAAAATTCTAGAAATGTTTTTGAATGAAAAATCATGCAACTTTAATTTTCCTTTTTTTGAAAACAACCTAGTTTTGTTACCATGGTGGAAATTGATAGTGGATTAATGAGAAAATAAATATGTTAAAAACAAAAATTTGTTGTGAACTTTCCACCTAACCTTAGGACCACACAAGTTGGTATAAAGTTTACAATTCACCTCCAAGCTTTGGTTTATTCTTAAATAGAAAGTGAACATCCCACACATAAATGTTACCATCCTTAACATTTCATGTACATGCACATAGGTCATTATCCCTTCAAAGGTTACTTCCATCATAATTGGGATGAATATCACATGCAAATGAAATCATGGTCAAAGGAGCCAAGGGCACCAAGGTAAAAGTCTTTTTTTAAGGATTGCACATGACATGTAACATTTTCACTTTGGTTTATAATTTAAAAATTTGTATTTTGAATACTCCATTTAACACTGCATTTTAGATATAAATACATTTTGATTATAAATTTATTTTATATCATGTATATTATGCATTCATGCCCTTTATCACATATATAGGAATAACTTTTGTCAAAGTCACATTTTCAAAATCCATCATTTTTAGAGTCAAAAACACTTTTGAACCAAATGTGTTCAAATGAATTACAAAAAAAATAAATCATTAGTTCAAATCTTTTTGCCCTTCTAATTGTCAATGTTAAAATCCTCTTCAATTTTCAAAAGGAATGGTGCAAATTTGGTAGAAAAAAATGATGTTTGAAAAAAAATAAGAATTATTCATTCTCAATTTTTGAATGTTTTGAACATGCAAAAACATTTTTGATTTGTGTCAAGCTTTGAGCATATAAACTTTGCAATTAATGAAAAATATTTCAAAAAATATTATGACAATTCAAATTATTCTATTTCTCTTGTGATTTTTCGAACATACAAAAATATAATTTTAAAGAGTGTCCACTCACTTTGATGGCTCATTTGACTATGATTTTATTCATGCAAAAAAAAAACTTAATCAACTTTAATTAAACTATTTCAAATTAAAGTATATTTTTGAACTATAAAAATTGAATGTATGAAGCACAAATATATTAGATAAAAATAATTTGATAAGATGTTGATATCCAACAAGGGTAGGTAATGCACAATGAAAGATGCTAAACACCCCTAATGAGCATTTTTAAACACAAGAATGGCCAACAATGCTTAACCTTATGTATACTTGCTCAATTATGATGCAGTTTGATTGTTTTGACCTTGTGAATTTGTTTATATATATATATATTTATTTTATTTTATTTTATTTTTTTCAGCACTTGAATCTTAGCTGTTGGTGAGTACTTTTTCTTTTGAAGAAACATGCATTGGATTCAAATTTGGCCTAAGATAACAAAACATGCATATTAAATGAAATAATTTTTTTTTGTTAAACACATAGAACGTGAAAATTATACAATGTGATTCAAGGTAAAACCACCTAAGTGCAAAAAAAAAAAAACCCTGAAAATGTGTTGGACAAAGCTCTGTAGGAGATGTTTATTGTCTCACATGCACAATGGAAGTGGCCCCTGAAATGGAACGTGCATAAAAAGCCTGGAAAATTAACATATATATTATGTAGCATGAAGTGCAAAGCTAGTTAGGGCGGCGGTAGCTAAGTTTGGTGCAAGAGGATCAAATGGTCACTCTAGAAGGTCTTGGTGAACCAGCACCGACATTGTTACCATGATGAAAACTCCAAACCTTTTTTTGGGTTGTTTTTAAACATTATAAATGTACTGTCCTAGGCTAAAACAAGGATCTCAAAGTCCAGATTTAACATGTCCCAAGTTAAATATAGCCTCTAAGAGGCCTCATGCAATAGAAGGTGAAGGTACCAGTGTAGTTATTTGGTCTGCCATGGCCCACCTTGTTCAATGCTGTACTGGTAAATGGAAAAATGTAACTTAGCCCAAGTTGTAATCTGTCATATTTTGCAAGGTGTAAAAAACTTTTGCATATTCTTGCATAACTCCCATTGCCAATGCTCATTAGGTACTAAAGTTATTTGTAAAGTCACCCTCTCTTTCACTCCCTATCCCCTCTGCTTTCATCCCCTATCCCTTCTTTCAGTGGTATCCCCAAAGGTAGGAAATTTTATAAAATCTCACTATGAAATGCTAAAATTCAGCATTTAATGCACAAGGTTTGAGAGTAATTATAGTAGTGCAGGTAGGAGCAGTGAAAATCTATGTAGAAGCAGTGGAGGCGCTCGTGAAAAATGAAGCGGGGGTGAAACTCAGTTCATCACCAAAATTGCTGGAAAAACTGATTTGGATCCCAGTTATTTTGTTTTGTAAAATTTCATTCCCAGTCACGCATTTTGATACCCTAATTATGCCAAAACGCGCCCTTCTCGCCCCCTAATTGACTTTAGGGATAAGTTTATGAGGTAACTAAAGAATACAGAAGTGTTCAGTATTTATTATTAACTAACCCTAATTTCAACTACCTATATGTCCATTGTCGTCCACTGTTGGCACTGGTTGCCAGTCTGTTTTGTTTTTCTTTTTGGTACAAAATCGCCAAATGGTGAAACTGCATCAAATTTCTAGCGAAAATTCTCCTTTTTCTCAAAAAGAATTCGCCAAACTTACCTCTATTTTGGGGAGCGTGTCGCCACTATTCGGTCCACTGGCTACAATTTAACGATCCTGTACAAAAGTGTGTCTCAAGTAAAATCTGTCTGAGTCCGTCAGGGACAGTTACCAACAGTGTTTGTTTCTTTCAATGTTTTTTTTTTTTTTCCCCATTTTGTCCCAGTAAAGTGTTTGGTTACTATCTACCCATAGTGGGGGGTGTTAGGTGGCAATTTTTTTTAAAGACTTGTAGCTCAAATTGGCTATACCTAGGTTTTTTTGTCTTTAAATCGGCTATGTTAAGTAGTCCATGAAAAGTTTTAAACCTTGCGGTGAGCATTTAAAGAATGTTATGAGTTCATGTAGTGACAATTTTTTTCACACTTAAATTTATGAGACTACTAGATGCAAAACAATGTCAAATATGAGGTGACAAACATTCTAGCATGATAAATTTTGTGGCCACAAACTAATTTGAAGAGGTGTGAAGATACGTGCTTGGGTCCTACCTATTGTTAATATTAGTTTTATTTTGTGGTTGCCATCTTTCCACCATTTTTGCTTATCAAAGAAACAATTACGACTCACAATGCAATGTGCAAGTAGTTGTAAGTAAAGAGCTCAAAGATTTAAATTCTAAACACGAATGCCAATAAAGAAAAAACACAACATAAAATAATAAAAGATAAAATAGAAACAATATTGAAAAGGGAAGAAAAAAACATACCTGGAAATGAGAACTTTGAAGTAGAAGTGAATGTCAATAAACCCCATGAATAGTTGCATCTAACTTAATCTAGGCATTTTACAGCTCAAGATTTCAACATTTTGATAACCCTAGTATTTGTAAACTTTGGTACAAGAACATCAAGCTCTCCTACATCATGCATGTTGACAATGCATGCCACATCTTAGATTTAGACTTGCAAGCAAATGATTAAATATGCATCCATTAATACATTTTTCACTCATTATCAAGTGAAACCACATTACAATGGTTAAAGATTGTTTTTACAAATACTACTTTTTGAAATTATGTGTTTTTAAACATCTACTACCCTAATATTAAAAGGGTGTTTTGCAAATGGCAAAGGTAGTTCAAAATCCAAATAATAAGATTTTTTTAAAAATCCCACTTTGAAATTGATATTGAATGATTAAAGAATATATTAATGAGGAAATTGTACGTCACAATATATTGCAAAATGAAAATATATTACAAAAATCATTCAAATGATTACCAAACTTGATGAAATATTCAATCATATATTGCATATGAATTCATTTTCCCATTTCAATTATATATGGAGAATTCCATTCATTTGATTTCACAAAAACATCTAGATGAGGTTTTTCATTCAAACAAATGTAAATGTGTGAATACATAAAAGTTTGTTGAAAAAACATTATCATTTGAAAGGTAACAAGAATTGTGTTGGAGACTTTGTATTAAAAATCTACTTTATGCGTTTATCAAAACGCTAGATGAAATGAAAGAAAATTTGCACCCAAAATAATACAAAATGCACCCAAAATAAATAAATATTGTTGCCCAAAATCTACCATCGTAATGTATTTTCACATCCCACACTAGATGCAAAATTCTACAACATGAAAGGAGCAAAATTATATGATTACCAACATACTAAAATTTGATGGATTAGTCATTAAATTAATGAGGAAACCAAAATCCTAATTGGAAGTTTAAAAATTGGAAATGTTTGGAACTTGTTTTAATTTTAACCTAGAGTTTAATACATAAGTCCATCAATGCACAATCACAAGCCAACATTGACAACCATGTGGGATTGTGATGTGAAGTATAAATTAACCAACCACCATATACAAAATAGATGCATCAAAGGATTTCATTCAGTGTCACCATCTAGTGTGAATAAAAATACATATTTGGTTTCAAAAATCAGCAATTTCCCCTTGATGCATCCTACTAGTATCTTATAAACCCACTAATGCAACTTGATAGTAGAGTTAAGCATTGAACCCATATTTAGACTTGGCCTCATTCTAATCACAAATAATAATGTAGAAAAGGAATGTTTCCAAATTTTAGAAAGACTAAGCATATTTCTTAACAATGAGGTTTAAATGTTTAGTAAGGCAATTTCGTAACTTTGATTTGACAAAGGAAAGGTTGGAAAAGACTCATTCATCTTCACATTGCCCAACACCATCACCATACATAGTTTCACCAAAATAAACCACTTTGAAATATAATGGTTCAAAATTGTGTTAAATTTAAACAACTACCACATCCTTGTAGTTGGGTTGTAGTCATGAAAAAGCAACATGGCACTTCAACAATGATTTTGCATGGTTAGTTTGAAAAAAAAAACTACTCACCAAAAGGGATGGGGTTTAATATTAGACCACCAAAAACATTAAAAGACCCCTAAGCCTAAAATGTGCATGAAGAGTGACCAAGTGGCTTAGAAATGTTATTTTCATCTCAGGAGCTAAAAAATATTGTGGGTAGATCACCTTAATTGCATTCAAGAATTCTTGAACTACAAATTGCCTTTTTAATTCACAAATTAAACCTACAACAACCTTTAAACATTGTTGTTGTACATCTTCAAAACATACAACCCACATCTCTTTAGTCACCATGTTCATGACCTTCGTGATTCAATCCATGATATATAACATATAAAGCTTGACACCAAAATAAAAAGGCAACATACTCAATTCTAATGGTAGGTTCTATCCACTAGGTTAGGCACAATTGGTCATTGGCATGTTCAACAAGGTCATAGAAGAAACTAAATTGGTGATGTGAAAATTTTGATGAGTTTTCACAATACATTGTAAAGGGATTTGCTTTAACTAATTTCAGAGGAGCAACAAAATCACATATGAAGGTTCCACAACCTTGTGCAAATTTGGAAAAACTTTACACCACCTCAAGAAGGGGAATGGTGCAAGCAAGGCCCAACAATGTCTCCGCATCACATAATGATTCATAGTTGGCTTTTGCGATTTGAACATTTGCACTATCAACTACCATTTTCATAATAAAAGCCTTGTATTCATTCAAGACCTGCTTAGATGGCAACAAGATAGAAATCCAATGGGTCATAATATTCTTTTCATTCCAAAAGCTTAATTAGTTTGGATGCTTCAAGAGCCTGGTTAGGGTTATGGGCAAAAAAGTTATACATACCAATAAGCAATGTCTTAATATTTGCCACCAATGTCAAACCACTAAAAGTCTGAACAACCAGGTTGGTGTGGTGTGTCATGTAGTGCACACCATTCACAAAAGGAATATGCTTTTGCATTAGTTGTGTTGTAACATCGGGTTTGAGGCCTTGGAATATTATCATTCCATTTGCCCCAAAATAAACAAGTTTGTTTGCCACTTTTGTTTCATTCAACTCTTCAAACATCAAAAGGCTTTCCACAATTAAGTGGGTTAAATTATCAAATGTGGCTTCATCCATAACATGCTATAAATTAAGTAAAATTGGAATGTTCTTCCATTGCTCAACCACATAAGTAGGAACCGATAACCAAGATTGGTTGTCAAGGGTTATCACTTCATCACAATTCATTGAAATAAATTGTGTTACTTAAACAACAATTTTTATAGTTCATAAGATAATGCCATGCATTACTTCAGCTATGGTCCAACTAGTTGTATCTGACCAATGCTTGTGTGGACAATTTTCAAAAATTGAAAAAGGTTTTTAGATGTTTCAAAATTTGTCATGGGCTTATCTTGTTGCAACAAATGAAAAATTGACACAAATTGTAGGTATTTATTTATTTTCTCTACCTTATTATTATTTGCAACTTGAACATCAACATTGTCCCATCCCCTAGATGCATACAACTTTTTGTTTTGCACATGAACATTAGTAGGGCAAATATATAATTCTCCAACAACAATTTTAGGCCCTTGCCTTTATGCATTTCCTCAAACCAAAATGTTTAACAAGGGAGTTTAGGTTCAGAATTAAAAGCTTCTCCTTCCCCTTTATGTTAATGTAAATTTAACATACAACCATCTTCATTTTGCCATCCTTCCCACATATTGCTTCAAACCATCAAAACCTTGTAGCCCATTTATCTTGGTAGTAAACCTTGTTTAATTCCCACTCTGATTTCTTTGCCCTTTTATTTGGTTTACTAGGTTTAAAATCTGATAAAACATTTGCAAAGGTTGGTTCATGTGTGGGTGTGCCATCAAAAAATGATCATAACTGTGCCTTTTAGGGCTACAAGAGACACATGTAATGTGGATGGTGGATTAACAACAAAGATTGGACATTCTACTTTTACATTGAGTTGATAGAGATTGGGGATTATAGATGTAGACCTTGAAAACAAGAGGCGGAACTTGAAGTTGGGAGGAGGTTTGAATGAGTGGTGCCATACAAAGGAAAAATGGATTTCGACAAAAGGGTTTAGGGTTTCGGATTAATATCCTTGGTTCATTATAAAGATTTGATGGACTTGATAAACACAACAAACTTGACAAACAATGGAATTTGATGACCCTTAAAAGCAATGAATACAAACATGAACACAATGCTAAACAAGACCTTATCTTCAACCTTACATGTTTAATGAAGTTTGGAAAACAAAAGGTAGTATGCAAAAGGTAGTCTGCAAACAATGCTCGGTGATAGTTGACAAACTTGAAAGAAACATACATGAGCAGTTCATGAATAAAGCAAATGTAGGACTTGCAAACTTGAAAAAAACACAAAGGATCAAGTGGAGATTTTGCTTCGATTTGATGCACACAATGAACTTGGAAAACAAAGGGACAATACAACATAAAGTATAAGGTCCTTGTGTGTGGTGATCTCTTCTTCATTGGCTACATAATTGTAGGCAAGGGCGGGGAGCTTGGAGTGCATTGGGTGGCGAAGAGACCCACGTAGTTCTTTGGCATCCGATGGACAGGAGAAATAAGGATGAACGACGTTGTATCTAAATTGTTTGTAAAGGCATTGTCTCATAAACCCTACCAAAATGTCGCATCTTGATGACTTGAACCTAATCTGATGGCCCAAATTGCTCTATGCCATTTGCCAGGCCCTTTCTGGATTTGCCACGATACAAAAATTCGCCCAAAAAAAAAAACACTGGTTTCTTTCACAGGTGATTTTTTGCCAAATTTCGACCTGAAAAATATGATTTTAACCCCATACAAAGGATTTTTTCATGGGAAAAATCGGCCAAAAATTAAAAAAAACTTCCAAATCCCCAGAGTGTTATGATAACTTCCAGAAGGCAGCCAAGAAAATAGAAGGATTCTGTGTTTTTCTTTCCCACCTTCATAGCTATTATGTACCCAAGTATGGCTAAACTGTTTTCTGGATAATTGCCACTTTGGCTACATCACAAAATCCTTAAAAGAAACCTTGCTCGCCAGTATTGCGACAGTAGGGAAATTTTTTTTATAAAAAATGTGCTTGGCAGACACCAACAAATAAGGAGGTTCAAAATTCAAGTACCAAAAGTACGAGGGTAGTACTTCTTCGTACTTCTCTAGTACTGGCCATAGTAGTAGGTTTAAAGCTGTCTTATCTTCCACTAGCAATTATTGATGTCAAGAACAGTTTTGGATTGAGAATCAGTGCCAAGTTTCTAGCCCGTGTTTTTTACTGGCGAAAGAGAAAAAAAAATGAAAAAAAAATGAAGTGATTTTGCAGGTCTCCATCGCCAGAAGTGACAAAAAAAATATAACACTAATCGCCAAATTTTTATATTCGGTTTTCAGTTTGTAGCCATGAATATAGGAGGAGGTTGAGTAAACATTTACACTCCACATCTGATACATATATAGCCAGATTTGGCTAAATCTTCCTTGGTATGATGGTCATTTTTTTTTTACATCTTAAAAGATGATGGCCACTTATTAGGCTACATGAATATATTCCTAAAATAACACTGATTCCAATGGGTTCTAATCAGTTAGTAGATGAGTTAGGATCTCCATTTTTGTTCTTAAGCCAAATCAAAATCCCTGCCACTAGGTAGGTTAATTATCCTTGTAAATACACAACACCAAAGTGCACAGTTGTATACCTATTTATTCTGTTGAAAATTCTGAAATATACAAATGAAAACCCTGCCAAATTGAAGTCTTTCCATGAAAAACACATAGATGAAAGAATCTATTTTTCATCCATGAAGAGCCCTTTCTGTCTCTGAAGAGAGATGATTATGAGAAGTAGTGGTCAGCTCGATTTGCCTTCATCTGTTGATTATGTCCCATAACTAGCTCAAGGCCACTAGTGGGCTACTGGATATAGTTCTGGTGCTCCTGGGCCTCAGCTATATCCAGTAACTGGCATCCTCTTGCTGGTTACATAGTCCATTGAAAAATCTTTAATAAAAAATTGAAGCCAAAAAATCAGCAAGAGATGATGAAATAGCAAAGCTATGGTTAACTAGTCCATTCAAAAATATTTAATAAAAAATTGAAGCAAAAATCAGCAAGAGATGATGAAAAAGCAAAGCTATGGTTACCTAGTCCATTAAAAAATATTTAATAAGAATTTAAACCAAAATCAAGCAAGAGATGATGAATTTAAAAAAAAGCTAAATTCAACTTGCACAAGAAGGAAATGATGCCCAAGATTAGACATGAAACTTAACAAATCCAACCCGTTGTAATCAAAATTTACACACTCAAAAATCTTTGATAAAAATTTAAAC
>Ga0209611_10008707_pt1 | contig 15690 bp, 13 predicted proteins | sample S1TSphgellanicum_3_FD_187693 | JGI IMG/M metagenome (GOLD analysis project Ga0209611, IMG submission 187693) | Host-associated microbial communities from peat moss isolated from Minnesota, USA - S1T2_Fc - Sphagnum magellanicum MG (SPAdes) (version 2) | ecosystem: Host-associated > Plants > Peat...
TGGCGATCGCTCGCTTACTCCGGCGATCTGGAGCCGAAAAAATCTGGATGTGTGATTCTAAAGGGATTATTTCGACTAATCGCAGCGATCTAACCCCAGAAAAACTCGAATTTGCGGTAAAAGCTCAAGGTACTTTAGCGGGAGCAATGCAAGGGGCTGATGTGTTTATTGGTGTCAGTGTCCCAGGAGTTTTAACTCCAGAGATGGTACAGGATATGTCTAAAGACCCAATAATATTTGCTATGGCTAATCCTATTCCAGAAATTCAACCGGAATTAATCAGTAAAGATGTGGCTGTGATCGCTACTGGTCGCAGCGATTATCCCAATCAAATTAATAACGTTTTGGCTTTTCCCGGAGTATTCCGCGGAGCTTTAGATTGTCGAGCGCAAACAATTTCTACAGCTATGTGTTTGTCAGCAGCTAGTGCGATCGCTTCTTTGGTCAAACCTTCCGACTTAGGACCAGAACATATTATTCCTTCTGTGTTTGACACCAGAGTGGTAACTGCTGTCGCTGGGGCTGTACAAAGCGCAGCGAGGGAAGAAGGAATAGCCCACAATTAAAAATGATGTATCGTAGGTTGGGTTGAGGAACGTAGACAAGGGAGCGGCTTCTCGAAGAGAAACCCAACATGATCAATGATTTTGTTGAGTTTCGCTGTCGCTCCACCCAACCTACATTTCCAGGAATTTAGAACTCATCCACCATTGGCTCCCCTGGAAAAAAGCGATCGCTGACGATTTCCACCCATAGATAGGAACATTGTGGCGGAAAAGTTGCTAATGGGAGGTTTGTTTCCCCTGAGGCTAAATCTCTACTATTCTCATATGCTCCTAGGAGAATGACTTCTAACTCAGGCTGGAGACTGGGATTTTCCTGGAGTAATTTAAGTACTTCTCGACGTTGAATGCGAATAGTAGCGAACCAACTGCGACTACGACTTGTTGGTTGATATTCCCATTTGAGTAAATGTCCAATTAATATACTCAACCTATTTCTGAGTTCTTGACGCTGTTTTTTCCCCAAAGACTCCACCTCTTCAATTAAATTGGGTAGGTCAAGCAAATGCCATTTTTGGCGATGGAGTAGAGAAACTTGTTGCTTAGTCCAAGCGTAAAAGTCAGTTTCGTAAAGATTTTGTTTGAGGGGAACGACCTGTCTGCTAAATAGTGGGTCTTCCATATTCGACAACTCACAACTAAGTTTCAATTATAGTACTTGTTTTAATCGAGAAAGAGTAATTTTTCTGGAGGTATTGCGATAACATCTTATGTAAATCAGATAACATAACCTTATGCAACCAGACCTTTTATCAACAGAGGTAATTCTCACCAATCCCCGGCGTTCATTAGGTAGATTACAGCTTGATTGGATACCTCAACCGGGAAATTATGTTGACTTTCAAGGAAAAACCTACGCAGTTTTGGAGCGTCGTCATAGATATCAACTCAAAGCAGGTCGCTATCGTCTGTATAATATGGCGATTTATGTCCAATCCGCTAAACAGCCATCAGAACAAAGCCTAATTAATGGTCATTGGGTGATTGGTGATGCTAGCTGTATTTACAATGCGCATTCAGAAATTTTGCGTTGTGCTGTTCATCCTCATGGACCTTGTCAATCTTGTCATTTTTATCAAACTTCTACAGTTACGGAATCAAATGACCATTAACTTGGGAAATATCAACCGCCCAATATTTCTCCTACGGTTAAACGAGTACCATTGACAAAATCCCACCCTACCTGGGGACGTTTACCAGCTAATTGTACCTCACGTAACAACAGCAAACCTGACCCAGTTTGGACTATTGCTCCTACTCCCTTAATTATATGGGCTACCTCACCGGGTTGAGCAGATATGTTGGTCAAATCAGGTAGTTTTGCTATAACTTCTGGTAAATGAACTGATATTTCATCAAGACAAGCAACATCTAAAGGTACTGTAGCTTGAACTTTCAACACTTGTTGACGAAAGGTAGTGACACAATTTGGATAAAAAGCTCTAATTTGGTTGTGGAGTTGGAAAGCGCTTCTAGACCAATCCAAATTGTAATCCTGCTTTTGGATCAAAGGAGCATAGGTGGCTGCTGAATGATCTTGTGGGATAGGAGCGATCGCCCGATCAGCTAATTTAGCCAAAGTTTCTCGCAATAAATCAGCACCAATTACTGATAGCTTATGGGCTAAAATGTTCGCATTGTCCAACAATCGGATTGGTATAGAGGCTTTTAATAGCATATCTCCTGTGTCCATACCAACATCCATCAGCATTGTAGTGATACCAGTTGTTACTTCACCATTATATATACACCATTGAATTGGTGCAGCACCTCTATACTTGGGTAGCAAGGAACCATGAACGTTAATATTGCCTAATTTTGGCATATTTAAGATTTTGCGTGACAAAATCTGACCATAGGCTACCACGACGAACATATCAGCATTTAATTGCTTGAGTTGATTTAAAGATATTACATCTTTTTTCACATTCTCTGGTTGCCATATTGGCAGATTGTGTTGAAGCGCAAAGGTTTTGACCGGCGAAGGAGTTAATTGATTCCCGCGTTCTCGTCGTTTATCCGGTTGAGTGAAAACTCCTAAAACGTCGAATTCTGGATCGTTCACTAATTTTTCTAGGGTAGGAACGGCAAATTGAGGGGTACCAAAAAATACGACTTTCATTCAGCTAATCAAAAATAGACCATAATACTCGTCTAGTATAGTAAACCCTGTTTATCTGGTTTAATTTTTTTGAATTGCAGTCTCAATTATGACAATTTTTGTATATTCAGGTTGCAATTTATAACTTTAAGTAGATGATCTGCCTTTTTTGTTTAAAATTTATATTGTGTATATGAGCAAATTGTACCAGATTTTGATGGCTGACCCAAAAAATGCTTTTGTGCGGGGTGTAAGTTACTATAACAGATGGCTGAGTTTATCAAAGCAGATCTGTGAAGTAATTTAGCGTTTAGAGACATTATTTTCTCAATCTAGGTTTACAAGATACTGCTCCTCACACAGCAGCTGTCCCCCCTGGAGAATTCATTCATGTTTAAAAATCTTTTGCTGTCAGGATGGTTCCGCATACAACCATTTCTCAAATATTGTGCGATTGTGATTCTCATTTCACCCATAGTAATCTCTGTTCCATCTACATTGGCGGGACAATCAGAATTAGCAGAAAATACTTCAGGGACGACCCAGACAGCTGATAGTCAAGCTAAGTTAGCATTAAAAAGCTCAAATTTCAAAAATCCATCTGGAAAAATCCCTGTAACTAATCAAGTTACTTCCTCACTAAGTCAGGTTCCTCAATTTGGATCGCCAAAAGAAGCGAAAGCTCCTGCTACTCCATCAACTACGGAGATACCTATAGAAGAAATACCTGATGGGTCTCAAGGAACACCTGAAGATCCTATGGGTAGTCCTCATCCTATTCCTTGGAATTGGATTCTGTTGACTCAGACGAATATTGGAGGAAAGGGATTTTCGGCTATCAGACAGTACCGTAGTTTTCCTGTGATTTCACCTGATGGGAGGTACGCCATTTATAGTCGCGTACAAATGGAAGTTAAACCCGAAATGTACAATAGCCGGGTGACTAGTATCTTGTTTATCGAAGATACACACACAAGAAGGTTAAAGGTGTTAACTGCTACTTCTCCTCTCAGGGATCTTTTACTCAGAAGACAACCTATTTTATCAGAATTATCTAGTATTGCAGGTAGTATTCAGATTTTAGTACCTGTAAGCTGGTCAGGAAAAGGCGATCGCTTCTTAGCTCGCCAATTTGTCGGAAAGTTTAATACGGGTGATGTTACCGATTATGCAGTTATCTGGGATCGCGATCAAAATCAGATTAATACAATTGCGCCTAGCGACAGTGAAAATGACCATGACAGAATAGCTATTTTGCTAGGCTGGAGTAAGAAGCATCCAAATAGCGTGTTGTTTCGTGTAGGCGAATTAGGCGCAGAAAATTGGCCTTTACTAGATGTTTCTAGTGATGGTAAGACAACATCATCAGCTTTGGATCAAGATCATCCTGTAACCTTCGGTCAAAGAAATGCGCAAATTTGGATACAACCACAGGTTGCTTATAGATAGTATAGAAATATATTGTGTATAGCAGTACACAATATATTCCTGAATGGTACGAGTATGGGAGAGTATTTTTCTATTTATAGAACACCCTCGGTTTTTGGACTATCTATACTCTCGCTAGTTTCTAGCTCAGAGACCACTTCCTTGACTCGACGTATAGGTAAATTAGCAATCAACGCTGTAGTGCGTTGATTGCTTTCTAGAGAGAACTCTAAACCATCTGTATCTATTTCTACATAGCGACAAACAACTGCCAAAATTTCTTGGCGCATTTTTTCTAAAGTTTGTGGGTCTAAGTCAGCGCGGTCATGAGCAATCACCAGTTGGAGGCGACGTTTAACTTGATTACGGCTGTTGTCAGGGGCGCGAAAAAAAAGTTTTTCTAAAAGTTCAAGGATCATTGCGAATTAAGGCTTTTGGCGGAGATTAGTAGAAAAGTTAAACAATCTTTGTCCACAATAACTTGCGTAATTTAGCCAGGATGTTATCACCGGGTACATCTAGGTCAAGAAATTCCACAGTTTCCCCTTCCAATCTCCGAGCAATATTCTCAAAGGCTATACCAGCTAAAGATGGATTTTCGGCTAATACTAACGGTTCACCACGATTGGTAGAAACAATAACTCGTTCATCATCAGGAATCACACCTATGAGGGGAATTGCTAGAAGTTCCTGCACATCCTGTACAGACATCATATCATTTGCTTTCACCATTACGGGTCTAATCCGGTTAATAATTAGATGCATCTTTTTAATCCCTTCTGCTTCCAGTAAGCCTACTACTCTATCAGCATCACGGACTGAGGAAATTTCTGGAGTTGTGACAATCAAAGCTTCCTGGGCTGGTGCGATCGCATTTTTGAACCCCAGTTCAATTCCGGCTGGGCTATCAATAAACACATATTGATATTTGGGAGCCAGGGAACTAACTAAAGACTTCATTTGCTCAGGAGAGACTGCGTCTTTGTTGCGATTCTGTGCGGCTGGTAACAGGACAAGGCTGGGCTGTCGCTTGTCTTTGACCAAAGCTTGTTCTAAACGACATTCTTTAGCTAAAACTTCTACTGCTGTATAAACAATGCGATTTTCCAAACCTAAGAGTAAATCCAAATTCCTGAGACCAAAATCTGCATCAATTAAGGCTACTTGACGATTTATTTTGGCTAAAGCCATGCCCAGATTTGCGGAAACTGTGGTTTTACCCACTCCTCCTTTACCGGAGGTAACTACGATAATGCGAGTCATGATAGCAAGGCGTTTGGTTAGGGATGTTGGAAATGATATGAAAAAATATGCAACAGTTATTGCTCAATTTTGCTCAGTTGACTGCGAGAAAAACCACTAGCTCTGGTGATGCAAATTCCTTGGGGCGTTGTATGCGCGACTTCTGGGAAAAACTGCACAAGTGATTTTTCGGGTGCTCTGGCTATAGCATCAGCAATCCGCAATTGGGTTGGCTCCATTTGTAAAGCCATAATCACACATTGAGGATTACCTGCTGCTCCCGCATGAGCGATCCCGCGCAAGCGACCCCAGACTAAAATATCTCCATCTGCTACTACCCTACCACCAGGGTTAATATCTCCTAAAATCACTACTGTTCCAGGATGACGAATATCCACACCGGAGCGGACAGTCGTTTCTAGATAGAGCGCGTCTGCTAGGGGAGCTATCGTAGTTTGGGGAGCAGAGGAGAGGGACAATTCTTGTGGTTGTTGTTCGACGGAATAGCCAGAGGTAACTGCGGCGATCGCTGTTTGTCGTCGCCAAGTAGTCACAGATTTTAGCTGAATCTGAAAATTATTTAAAGCCTGAGATAGTTCTTGAAATTGTCTTGTGTCTAATAGGCGATCGGCGGATATTAGATGTAACATAGTCTGAGGTTTTAACCAGCGCTCCCCAGCACTCAAGCGCTGCTTCAGTTGTTGACAGAATTCTGACCAATTAAATTCAGCAGCGGGAACTTGAGACTCAGTTGGCAAAATCAACAAAAACCTTCCTGCTTCAGTCTTTAACTGAATTGAGAAATTATTGTTAATTCTGTGTTCTGGTAATCCTAACTCATTACCAGACAAATTAGTTAAAGCAGAATTTGACTCTATATCTACCGAAAGAGAATCAGAACTAGTTCCTACCTCAATAACATCAGAACTAGCAGGAGAACCATTTACCTCGACATTAGCCTCATGAGGAAGTGATTCTGCAAGCTCAAGCGCAGAATCTGATGACTTATCGGGGGTAGCAGCGTGAGAATCCATCTGGTGTACTAATTTTCTGGTGGACTAATTTATATTGAAAACCTCATAAACCCAGATTATCTAAAATATCTATGAATTTAACTAGAGATATTTCTGGTCAATCTTCCCAAAGCATCAGCATTACCGACGTTACCAGGGAACAGTACCACTGGTAGACTGGGAAACTGCGGATGGTCAGATGGTGTAATTACCATTGAACAACCTGCAATGATTTGACCAAGCAGCCTAGCAGAAGTTAAAGCCAGACCAACGCTTAAAACATCATTAGAGGTAATACCTCCCTTACTGATTAAGAATCCAATATCAGATGGTAAACCTCGTACTACATCCATCAGCAGAGCAGAAACTATCGTTCCAAACTCTAACCTAGTTTTGACATCTGGAAAAGTCAACTCATTACGGCTAGTATAGACCACTGGCGTTTGACCACTGCTATGAGCTATCTGGACTTTTTCCAGAATTTCCCTCAGTAGTTGAGTTGATTGATTGGCTCCCTCATCTTGTAACCGAGCAACATCTACCTCAATTCCTTCTGTCCCTTCTATGTTTAATAGCGCTGTTAACTGTTCAGTTGTCTTCTGGACATGAGAACCCACAACCACTACACCAGGCTTACCTTGGCGGACATATTCAGCCATGTTTTCCGGGGCTATTGGCTGGGGAGGTAAAGCAGCTAAAGCAGTTAAAATACTAGCACCAGAACGAAACAAAAACCGTTTTCCCTGACTTGCTGCTGTTAAAACATCTTCAGCAAAGCGATTCAGGTCAGCTTGAGTCTCACCATCTACTACAACACATTGATTATTTTCTAATTTGAGTAACCGTTCTAAGCTACCACCACGAAGATCTTCCAGCAAAAATCTACTTACTGTATTTTCTGGAATCCGCCCTTGTGTTTTTTCAGCAACATATTTAGGCAAATAACTATATTGATAGTGAAAAACCGAATCTTTGGCAAATTCCGTTTCATGTACAGGAGTCAAAACGCCGTTGATATTTAGATAATGTGTACTGTCGAGGGTAACTCGTCCACCTTCAAAAAAAGCTGGAACTAGGAAATGAGCATCAAACGGACCGAGTTCCTGAGCAATCACATCAGTTTCAATGGGGTAATGTCCCCGCAAAGTGGAATCAGAACGACTAACAATGAGAAAATCGTCAATTCCTGTAGATGCTATTGCTAATTTCAGGTTTTGGCAAACTTCCTGAGTCACAGACGCAGCTAATTCTGGTGTGAGGGATCTGGTGTTAGTCAAGATAAAGAAAATAGGAGAATCATCTCTTAATCCCTCACGGAGTGTTTCTACATCCCACTTCAAGAGCAGTAAGCAGCTGTGAACCGTTTGAGAGCCTGTTGGATCATCATCCAGGACAATTATCTGAGGTTTGTTAGTCATCTTATCGGTAAAAGTAAGTTCCTCAAAACTCTATTGACAAACGCTATTGTATATTAATACTATATTTTCCCAGGACAATTAAAGACATTCCAAAAACCAACAGCAATTAATCGGTGGATATCCTGATTCTGACAAACTTACTTAACCTAGCTCTTAAATTGTTCATCAACCGGGATTTGATAGCCATTAGCCAGCCGAATTCTAATACTCCCCTACCAAAAATTAAAATCCTATAATTCCGATAGATTCATAGTAGTATAGGTTAGAAGATCGTAAATTTTTAGCAAAATGAGCAGTACATTAACCCAAACAGAGATTCGTACCTCTACCGTCAAAGTTCCTAATCAAGATTTGCAAATAGACGCTTATCTAGCTGAACCAGTCAATGGGGGGAAATTTCCGGCTGTGATTGTGGTACAGGAAATTTTTGGCGTGAATATTCATATTCGGGAAGTCACAGAAAGATTAGCTCAAGAAGGATATGTAGCGATCGCTCCTGCTATCTTCCAACGTGTAGCACCCGGTTTTGAGGCTAAATACACTCCTGAAGATATTCAACTAGGTAGACAATACAAAGAACAGACCAAAGCCGAGGAAATATTAAGCGATATTCAGTCCACTATTGCTTATCTAAAAAGCTTGCCTAACGTTAATGCTGATGCGATCGCATCCATTGGTTTCTGCTTTGGTGGACACATTGTGTATTTGGCAGCTACCCTCCCAGAAATTAAAGCTACAGCCTCCTTCTACGGTGGCGGTATTCCTAATTCTACTCCCGGTGGTGGTGAACCGACAATTACTCATACCCCAAATATCAAAGGTACTATTTACGCCTTTTTTGGGATTGAAGATCAAGGAATTCCTCCAGAACAAACCGCACAAATTGAAGCAGAGTTACAAAAACACAATATTCCCCACCAAGTTTTTCGCTATCCTGCTGCTGGACACGGATTTTTCTGCAACCATCGAGCTAGTTACAACCCAGAAGCTGCTGCTGATGCTTGGCTCAAAGTTAAAGAACTATTTCAAAAACAACTACAAAAGGTGTAAATACTATGACTTATGTTAATCTTGGTAAAAGTAGACTAAAAGTATCCCGCTTAACCTTGGGGACAATGACCTAATATTCTACATCTTTTTAGCTATGTCAATAACCTCTGCGACCCAAACCCCTTAAGCAGAGGCTAGATTTTTGAATTTGGCATTGCTGGGAAACCAACTTTCAGCTAAAAACTGCGCTAAAATAGTAGACTGGACGAAATAAGTTCCAAAAATAAGTTCCAGAAAGTTATATTATGTCTACTGCTACCACGATTAAAACTGAGTACGAAGCGATTATTGGTCTGGAAACCCATTGTCAATTGAGTACTAATACTAAAATTTTTTCTAGTAGCTCCACAGCTTTTGGTGCTGAACCTAATACTAATATTGATCCAGTGTGTATGGGTTTACCTGGAGTTTTACCTGTACTTAATGCTAAGGTTCTAGAATATGCAGTTAAAGCAGGTTTAGCGCTAAACTGCCAAATTGCTAAATATAGTAAGTTTGATCGCAAACAATATTTTTACCCCGATTTACCTAAAAATTATCAAATTTCCCAATACGATCTCCCCATTGCTGAACATGGCTGGATCGAAATTGAATTAGTCGATGCTGAGGGTAATCCCAAACGCAAACGCATTGGTATTACACGCTTACACATGGAAGAGGACGCAGGAAAACTGGTACATGCGGGTAGTGAGAGACTTTCTGGTTCCAGCTATTCTTTAGTAGACTATAATCGAGCCGGTGTACCATTAGTTGAGATCGTTTCTGAGCCTGACCTGCGTTCTGGACAAGAAGCAGCAGAATACGCTCAAGAATTACGACGAATTATGCGCTATCTTGGTGTCAGTGATGGTAATATGCAAGAAGGCTCCCTGCGCTGTGATGTGAATATCTCCGTGCGTCCAGTAGGACAAAAGGAATTTGGGACTAAAGTAGAAATAAAAAATATGAACTCTTTCAACGCCATTCAACGGGCGATTGAATATGAGATTTCCCGACAAATCGCAGCAAACGAAGCGGGGGAAAAAATTGTCCAAGAAACTCGTCTTTGGGAAGAAGGGACGCAACGCACAATTAGTATGCGGATAAAAGAAGGTTCTAGCGATTATCGTTATTTTCCTGAACCAGATTTAGCTCCCATTGAAGTAACCCCAGAACAGTTGGCAAAATGGCGCAGCGAACTACCAGAACTACCCGCACAAAAACGTCATCGTTATGAGGAAGAATTGGGTCTTTCTCCTTATGATGCGCGGGTTTTAACTGAGGATGTATCCGCAACTAGATATTTTGAGGCGGCGATCGCCAAAGGAGCAAATCCCAAGACTGCTGCTAATTGGATTACGCAAGATATTACTGCTTATCTCAACAAGCAAAAGCTGAATATTACAGAAATTGCTTTTACTCCTGCAAATCTAGCAGATGTCATTATCAGAATCGATCAAGGGAAAATTAGCAACGCCCAAGCCAAAGAAAAGCTGAAAGATTTATTCAGTGGTGTTTCTCCAGAAACCGTTTTTGCAGGAAGTGAGCTAATTTCCGACCCTGCTGTGTTGGAACCGATTATTGAGGAAATCATCGCAGCTAATCCCAAGGAATTGGAAAAATATCGTAACGGTAATACAAATCTCAAAGGCTTCTTTGTGGGTTTAGTTTTGAAAAAGACTAGTAAACGTGCTGATCCTAAACTGACTAATGAATTAGTGGAAAAGAAACTTAACGGTTAACTCATATAGTTCAGATAAAGGAAAAAAGCCAAATTCTCTCCCCCCAGACCCGCACGGGCCCAAAGGGAGAGAATATACATTCCAACAGCCTCCCCTCTCAGCGCTAGCTCAATTTGAGGAGGAAAAGATTATTGGAAGATACTTCTAATAATAATTCCAGCCTTATTTATTTTCCCTCCTTCTAGAGATAGAGATTATTTAGAGAGAATTTGCCCAGAAGGAATAGTTGATTATGTAAGTATTAATATTAAAAGAAATAGGGAGTTTCGATATTTGATTAAGAGGATATATCCGCAGCTAGATAGTTTGAAGCGATGATCGCTAACGGAGCAAATTCCAAGAACTGCTTTTTGCTTATATTGGCAATATTAGGTTTCATCAAGTAAAATGGGATCAGACATATGCTATAAAAATCTAGTGGAAATTCTACCTTAATAGAGGCTTCAGTTAAAATGCTTACTGGATTTGGTAAGTAGCAATTGTTGCAAAAAAATCTAGTTAAACACTATGGAATTACTACCAGGAAATTTAGCATTAGAAAATAATCCTCATGAACTTAGTATTTGGCGAAAAATCGCATCTATTTTACAAAATGAAGCAGGGATATTAGGATATAGAATTCCTGCTATTGGTATTTCCGAAAAAGAACAAATACCATCTTTCATTTTGCGCTCAGAAAAATTTGGCATTGTGTTACTAGATGTTGTAAATACCAAAATAACACGTATTGATGATGAAGGAACGTTTTGGTATGCTTCTGAGGAAGAAGAAATTTTTTCTCGCGATATTACCATTAGTCAGTTTAATGAACAAATAATTAATAGATTAAATAAAGATTTTGAGCTTTTTGACTTTAAGAAAAGAGAGTTAAAGTTTCCCAAAATTAGAAAATATCTACTTTTTCCTGAAAATACAAGAGAAGAAATTGCAGCAATTTGGGGAGTAGGTGACTCTACACAGATGATAAATGATGCTATAGCTACTGAGGAAATAGATGATAGTCTAGCAAATGTAATATTTGTAAATAGATCGGAATTTTATATAGAGAAAAATAAACTAGATAAAATTGATTCCTTGTTAGAGAATACAGATAGATCTAATCAAAGGACTAAGTCAATTAAGCAACCGAAAACAGTTAGTGATTTTATTAAAAAGTCTCTAGAATATACTTTTAAATTAGATGAGACTCAAAGAAGAGTTGCTATGCAAGTGCCAGATGGACCTCAGAGAATCCGGGGTTTAGCTGGAACTGGTAAAACAGTAATTCTAAGTATGAAAGCAGCCCTGGCTCATAAAGATTTTCCTGACTATAAAATGCTTTTTGTCTTCAACACACAAAGCATGTATAATCAAATACAAAAATATATCTCCGACTATTATGTTAAAGAAACTCAAGAAAACCCTAATTGGAACAATTTAGAAGTATTACATGCGTGGGGAGGACGTGGAAAAGAGGGATTATACTCTAGAACTGCTGAAAAATATGGTGTCAGGCCGAAAACGTTTTTCGAGGTTAAGGAATATAAAGATCCGTTAGAAAAAGTTTATATTGACTTATTGGAACAGGTAAGGTCGAAACTAGTACCAGTATATGACATTGTCTTAATTGATGAAGCGCAAGATTTTTCCCCAGCTTTGTTTGAGACAATATTTTTATTAACAAAAGAGCCCAAGCGGATAATTTGGGCATACGATGAGTTTCAAAGTTTGAGAGAACTTAAAATTAAAGAATGTGAACAGTTATTTGGCAAAAATAAAAATGGAATTCCTAATCTTTCAGAATCAAAGTTACAAGGATGTTATTTGGGAGGAATCGAAAAGGATTTTGTTTTGCCAAATTCTTATAGAAATCCTAGAATAAATCTCATGATTGCTCATGGTATTGGGATGGGTTTATATAAACCCAGTGAAATTATACCAATCGAAGATGCTCAATCTTGGATGTCTAGAGGATATAAAATTGAGCAGCCTGAGAATAAGCTAAAATTTGAATATAATGATGTGGTAATTGTTGAAAGACCAGAAGAATATAGCAGAAATAATTTAGAAACTTTACTGAGAGAGAATGGAAAAAATGAAAAAGAATTAGTTAAATTTCAGAGATTTGATCAAAGTCATATGCAATTAAATCAGGTAGTAGATGATATAGTATCACTAGTCACTCAGCAGATGGTGTCTCCTGAAGAAATTATTGTGATCAATATAGAAACAAAGCGATCAGAAAAAGAATTTGAGTACTTAAGATCTCAGCTAGATCGTAGAGAGATTAAAGCTATTACACCTGGTTATATAGAAAGTTCAGATAAATTTAAGGAGCATGGTTTTATAACTCTTACTACAGCTTTTAGAGCAAAGGGTAATGAAGCAAACGTTGTTTTTATTTTAAATGCCCAAAATATTGTAGATAATACAACATATAGAATGAGAAATGCATTCTTCGTAGCAGCAACTCGTTCTCGCGGTTGGTGTTATATATATGGTTATGGCTCTAAATCCGAAAGTCTTAGAGATGAAATCGACAGTATATTAAGTGACTATCCAAGATTCATTTTTACATTTCCTAGAGCGGAGGATATTCAGCGTAGGCTGGAACTTTTGTCAGCTGATAAGGATTTGGAAAAAGTTGAAAACGAGATAGATAAAATTCTCCAAGATAAAACTTACAGAGCATTATTAATAGAAAAATTAAAAAGAGGTGATAATGAAATGAGTAAAGAATTAATACAGTTATTAGATAAAAATGAAAATCAGTGATTTTTTCAGTGAGCTACAGAAAATTAACCATGTATATAGAGATTTAATACTTACATCTAATTTTCAACAAATAAACGATACTGAAATTAGTTGGAATAACTATAGTCCAGGAATTTATAAAAGTCTTTACGCTAGAGAATATGAGATTCTTGTACAAAACAGACAGTACAGTTTTTTACTAAACAATAAGCTAGGATTTTTACGATTTTATTTTAAATGTTCAGAGTTAAATGCAACTGCTGATAAAATAAAAATGTGTTACTATCCCTATCCAGTAAAATTAAAGGATGAAAGAGAAGAAGTAGAATCTTATTATTATGAAAGTGATGACGAGTTATTACAGGAATACTTTTTTGACCTTTGGAATTTATTAAATCAACATTTTTCTCTTCCAGTAGAAGACCCAAGATTTCAGCAAATAATAGCTTTATTTAGACAAGAAGGTAGAGAAATAGGTGAGGATGATCTATTATACATATTTAATAAAAAATATGACATAACCAATAGTTCACATATAAGGATAGACTTCGATCAGCAAGTTGAGTCACATCATAAATGTGAAATACAAATAGGTGCAATTAACTCTCTGCGATTTCCTATGGATAGAGCTATATCTCCCTTTGTATTTTTTGATTTTATCATAAAAAACTTGGATAAAAAATCTTATCAAGAAATATCCAGAAGATCTAGTTTTCCACCTAGTTTTGCTATTTCACGCAAGAAAAGCTGGAAATACAACAATCGATTTACTGAAGGTAATATATACATCACTTTAGATGATTTTTAGTAAGTCCTATATTTCATTTTCAGCAATGTTAGTCAATCGAGAGAAAAATCACCAACCAAAATCATCGAGTCGCCCAAACTCGACTGCTAGGTAATCTACTGTTTTTTGCCAGGTGTTCAGGGTAAACTTTGTATCTCGATTAATTAAAACACTAAGCTGAAACTAGACCCTGTAGTGATATATTTTTTGTACTTTGCAAAAAACTATCGCCAAAAAGATAAACTCACAATAGGAATAAATCTTTAATCCATCAAATTTTGGGAAAGAATTATGGGTGAATGGCGAGAAATTTCTGGTGGTGTTACAGCAGCTAGAGGGTATCGAGCAGCAGGAATTAAGGCTGGACTAAAGCCTTCAGGATTACCTGACTTAGCATTGATCGTCTCAGATGTGGATGCGATCGCCGCGGGTGTGTTTACCACTAGTCAAGTAAAAGCTGCTTGCGTGGAATATGATCGACAACTTTTACAAACCAAGCATATTGCTAGAGCAATACTTTGTAATGCTGGACAAGCTAATGCTGCGACAGGTGAGCAAGGAATGAAAGACGCTCAAGCAAGTGCTGTTGCGATCGCCCATGAATTGAACATTACACCAGATTTAGTTTTGCTAGCTTCTACTGGAGTAATTGGTCAAAGGATAAAAATAGATGCTTTGACTAGCGCCCTACCTCAGCTGGTCGCAGAATTGTCGGAAACTGGCTCTGATGCGGCTGCTAGAGCGATTATTACTACAGATTTAGTCACTAAATCTATTGCTCTAGAAACTAATATAGGCGATCGCCCGGTGCGGATTGGGGGAATTGCTAAAGGTTCGGGAATGATCCACCCAAATATGGCAACTATGTTAGCATTTGTTACCTGTGATGCAGCAGTATCACCTAGCCTTTGGCAACAAATGCTCACCAAAGCAGCAGATAAAAGCTTCAATTCCATTACAGTTGATGGTGATACGAGTACCAATGATAGCTTAATCGCTCTGGCTAACGGACAATCCCGCACACCAGCAATTACTGAAATGGGTCCAGAAGCAGAGAATTTAACAGAGATGCTCACAGAAGTATGTCAGTACTTGGCTAAGGCGATCGCTCGTGATGGAGAAGGTGCTACCTGTCTGATAGAAGTGCGCGTCACTGGAGCGCAGAACGAACTAGCAGCCCGACAAATAGCTAAAACTATTGCTGGTTCCTCCTTGGTGAAAGCTGCAATTTTCGGACGTGACCCTAATTGGGGAAGAATCGCCGCTGCTGCTGGACGAGCCGGAGTAACTTTTGAACAAGAAAATCTCAAAATCCAGTTAGGCGATTTCTTGTTGTTTGCTCAGGGTCAACCTTTAGCTTTCGACAAAGCAGCAGCAAGTGCTTATTTAAAACAAGCAGCTGGTTATTCCTTCCCTGAAGGATTTACTGCTACAGACAATAGTAACGATTTATCGGGTGATCGGACTAAAATTGCACCTCAAAGGTTAAATAATCCAGTACTTATTTATGTGAGCGTGGGGAATGGTCCTGGAACGGGAAAGGCTTGGGGTTGTGATTTAAGTTATGACTATGTGAAGATTAACGCTGAATATACCACTTAGGAGGAAGCAGGGGAGAAAAGAAATTGATGCTT
>Ga0209611_10008709_pt1 | contig 15690 bp, 12 predicted proteins | sample S1TSphgellanicum_3_FD_187693 | JGI IMG/M metagenome (GOLD analysis project Ga0209611, IMG submission 187693) | Host-associated microbial communities from peat moss isolated from Minnesota, USA - S1T2_Fc - Sphagnum magellanicum MG (SPAdes) (version 2) | ecosystem: Host-associated > Plants > Peat...
TTTGATTGTCTTTCCTCTCAACTTTGGCTTGGTCCACCACATGTATTTGAAGGTAGTTTTCCTATCCTAAAACCCCCCACCCACAAAATCCCGTCCTCTACCCCGCTTTCATCTTTCAACCCACCAAATTTCAAATCATCAACAAAATTGTGCTATGAAGGTTGTCCAAAGGCTGTTCCAAATATGTTGTGTTAAGGTTTAGGGTTTTGGGGGGGAGGAATATCATGATGAATAAGTGACTTTTTCTCTAGTTGGATCGATTAATCTCCACCCTACATGATGGAAATGAGTAGATTGTAGCATTAGAGAATTGTAGTAAACTACATATCTATAAATACTAATTTTACAAGGCTTGATGATGGAATGAACATATTGAAGAGTTATCATTAACTTTGTTGTGTATGGGGGTATGGTTATTGCAGGGGAACGGCAAGAATTTTTCATGGTACCAACTTGCATGGCATTGGTCAATGGTAGTAGCAGCCGTTGTTTTAACTGTGTCATCTGTAACTGCATCTATGCGAAATATTATAGTAAGTTCATCTAGTTATCACATCTTTAAGAGTACCTAGTAACAATTGATTTTGTACACCCATTCACAGACTAGAAGATTAGGTCAGATTTCTAATCAAGGCTTCCAATAGTGATAAAAATAGGTTTGGAAAAAGGCTTACTAGAACATGTTGGGCCACTACCAGTGTTTACCACTTTTAGCATAGACTGTTGATTATTTCCCCTTCATTGTCAAGGTTTTTTCCACCTTCATTGTCAAGGTTTTTTCCAGTGTTGCCTGGATATATTGAAAATTCCAGATATGAACTTGGATAGTACCCGGATATGCATGCAATCATATTTGGAATTTGGTTTTTTCTCAAATATTCATCCTTATACATATCCGGCATAAAACGGTCATGCAATAATCGGTTCTCATCCATAGTTGGGCAAGAATTGCCCATACTAGTATGCACATCTAGGCATTCATGGATGGATATGCTCGGATATGCATAATATGAATATGCATATGAATATCTGACGCATAACTAGTGCATTCTAGCATATGATTGGTTAGGGATTAGGGTTAGGGTTAGATCGAGATGGAACTCACAGCATTTAGCGCTTAGTGTTTTACACTTTGTGAAGTGCAAAGTGCAAAAGTATTGCTGGCAAAGTTTTGAGTGCAACATGCAAAGTGCATGTCATCTATAGAGCTTGGCTAGATTTGTGATTTGCGATTTTTTGCAACAAAATTTGAATGCAAAGTATTTTCCATCTTCTTGTCTTCTCTGCATGGTCTTCTTCTCTTCTATCCTCCTTGCTTCAAGTTAACAATGCATCATGCTTGTAATTTTTTTGTCAGGTGAGAGGGTGAACATGGTTTGAATTATGAAATATGAATCATGAACACTTTTTGTGAAGTGTGAGCATGTGAGGTCAAAGGTTCCTTGGCAACTATTGTAGCCTTAAAGGCCTTCTCTTTCATTGATTTTGTTGTCTCATATGTCTTATCCTTAGTTGTTTGCAATGTAGACTCAAGCCTTTCCTTACCAACTATTGCAATTTCAAAGGCCTTCTCTTTTGGAGATCCTTCTATCTCCAATGTCTTATCCTTCACTATCTCGATACTAGATCCTACCTTCTCCTTGAAGGCTCTTATAGTCTCAAAAGCTTTCTATTTTATTTCATCTATAATTGAACCAACTCTCTCTTTTGCTTTTCCAACTTTCTTTTGAGCATTTTCAATGGTCTCACCAATCTTTTGTTACACTGTTTAAAAAAATTTAGTAGCCTTTTGCTTAAGTTGTTCCAAAATTGAACTAGCACCGAAGTCATATTCCTCTTGACTAGCATCATATTGAGCTTCATTTTTTCCAACTTCATCATCCTTGTGTGGTTTTTCCTTTGATGTTCCCAAGGTTGAAGCAGCACGATCCTTGACTTGACCAACGTTTTCTTTGGTAACTTGAGTTGTTTTAGACACCTTCTAAGTAGTAATGTCCTTTGTTTCACTTACTTTGTCCTTTGTTGTTGTCTATGAGGTCAAAGGTTTCAAGTCAAAAGTGTGAGGTTGAAGTTCAAAGGTTTGAGGTCTAAGGTCATTATGTTAGGTTTGAGGTTTGAGTCCCTAGTCATTTTGTTAGGTTTGAGGTCACTATGTCAAGTCAAAGGTTTGACGAAATTAAAAGTGTGAACTCTAAACATCTAAGTGTTTTTTTTGTGAGGTCTAAGGTTTAAGGTTAGACAAGTGTTTTCTTTGGCTTTGCTATTTTGTTTGGTTTGTAGTTATTTTCTAAAGCAAGTGTATGCAGTATTGGTAGCAATGGATTTGTACAAGGATTTCATGCCTTGGAACCAAAGTTCCCACATTTTATGGCATAAACATGATGATGATGATCAAGTTCTTCTTGTCACCTAATTCATCTAAACTCTATTGTTGATGGTTGATGCATTCATTGAAACTATCTTCGAATTGGAGTGTCTATAACTTTGGTGGAGATTTTAGCAATTTGGTTTGCAGCAACACCTTTACATTAACCATTGATAAGGTTATCCTTTAGACTTTGTGTCTCTTCAATTTATTTGCCATACGTATTCAGTTCAATTTTGTACATGTGTCCATGAACTCTTCTAATTGAATTATGAACTTCCATGCCTTGCCTTGGATTTTTATTTTATTTTTGCATTTTGTTGGTTTTTTAAGGTTAGGTTGTAGTTTTGGTTTTGCAATAATGAATGATGGTTGAAAATGATGATGTGCAATTGGTTGAATCCATTGGTGGTATTGATGGAACACCACTAACATCAAATGTTCAAAGTGTGCATATGCATGGCTCTATTGGTGCTAATCTTATTGCTATTGCTTCAAATCCTATTGCTATTATTACTACCATTGCTTTAAATTCTATTGAAGTTCAGATGTAGTAGTTGGTAGTTATACAAGTGCAAGTTATAACTTGGAAACCACATAATCAAACCTCACTATGTTGGGGTTTTTTTTGTTATAGATGACAATTTACTTGTGGATCTTGAGTAATCGCAAATGTTGTGGTGCATTATTTATAGAACAAAGCAAGATGGTGCTCTTGATTGAAGCCAACACTCTACATTACAAAATGCCTTATTAAATATGGTAAGATTAATAGGATCACTCCCATGAGGGCCCATGTTGAATCTACACATCCAAAATTGGTTGCTTGTAGATAGTTGGCCATTACTAAAAAACTTATTGTTACTATTGTAAATCATAGTTAACAGTCTGGGAAGAAATGGTTTGGGCCATCCTAGGTGTGCAATCATGTCATATTTTGGTGTTACAAACCCTTACAAGATGTCTAATGAGGCAAAAGAGTAGTTTCTTCAAAACCTATTCTTGTATATTTGCAAAGGGTACATGCCCCTTTCCACTTATGACAATATTGTGGAGCTCATCAACAATATGGATGGCTTTTATTGTGTTGGGTGTGTTTGTGGGTTAGGTGGGGTGTATCTACGATGTGGTTGGGGCAAGAAACTTATGTTACATTGGGCAAGGTTCTTTAAAGAACTAGGGTTCAACTCCCCCACAAGTTATTGGTTTTCTAAATGTTTTTTAATGCTCTAGAAGGCTAGGTTTATGACTAGAATTCAAAAAGCCAAGACATATTCCTAACCTTTATACATATCTTGCGATTAGTGTGACTTTGAAAACCATAAAATGGATATCTACCAAAATGAAAAATAAAAATAAAATACATATCCATTTAATCAACTATATTCCTAATTTTTTTTATTGTGCATATCCTTATATTGTATTTTTTTGAAGAATATTTCATATAGATAACCTAAAAAATGCCTCAAATTTTCATATCCAAGCAACACTAGTTTTTTGTCCCAAATGATTGACAGTGCCATAATGGCTACCCTTTGTTGCACAGTGGAACTTAATATTTTCCTATAAGTTGTTTTTGTTAGCAAGAAATGTCAAATTACAGTCATACTTTGTTTTCATAATTATTTTACATTTGATAAATGTCTAATTTTTCATTTAAAATTATTGATACTAATAATTCAACTTTGAATTGTGTAGTTATGGTGATAATACAATTTTATATGTCTGAATAAAAACTATATATTGAGATTTGTGATGGTTGAATTTGATGTTGCATGTTTGGAACATAGTAACAAATTCAACCATAGCAAAAAAACAAAGGCTTCAAAAAGAAATAAACCAAATGAATTCATCACACCAACTAATTACCATATTTTTTCATTGGGGGAATTGAACCCCAACCACAAGGGTCTTGCCTACTATGTAACAAGGGAGTTCTAACCTAGGCATAGTCACCATTGGGGTTCACAAAAAGGAAAAAGAACCTTAATAAGACTTTTTTCGAGCTATATTTTACAAATGACATTTTCATGGAATAAATTTTAATGTGAAAAATCAAATAGTCCAATATAAGATAATATGGATGATGGTCATGATTTTTCACATAGATACATATTAATTGTGCATCAATATTTTGGTTTACAAACGAAATCGTAAAAAATGGCAAAATGAGTTTTTAAAATCAACTAAACATGATTTTTTTGGTACATATGACTTGCATCTAAAGCTAATTTTTTTGAATTGATGAATATAAACAACTACCCAAATGATTTTTAAAAGGAATCACTTGCCTTTTAACCCTTTGTTTAAAAATTTAAAAACTTCGAAATTTTCATATGATTTATTTTTTCATCAAATTAACATAATGAATCTGTTGTGTCATAAAGAGGAAACATATTTTTCTTGTACAAAAAGTTTGAAATCAATTGCATTATTTTATACATTCTTTTATAAAAAATTGTAATATGGACAAAGTAGTTTAAATTAATCAAGGACTCAAAAGGACTATTAAACAACATTCAATAATTATTGGAATTTTTTAAAAAACATTTCTTAATATTCTAAGCATGGGACCATAAAATTATACCATAGTTTTAATATACTAAACATTATAAAAATATAAAATTGCTTTTCGCAATCCTTTCAAAATAGGTCATTCATTTTTGGAACCCCAATCATGAATGAGCCCATTCATGAACAACAATTGAACCTTGACACAACTTTCAAACATCTAAACCCTAGATTGAACCCCATAAGAAAAAGGAAACAAGCATAAAGCATTCATGTTCAATCAAAAGAGACAAGATGATCTTGAAAGGGAAGGCGAGGGAAGGGGGGGAGAATGTCAAACAAAGAAGGAGACAAAGAAGAAGAAACCATATTTAACATCCTCTAAGCCCTTAAACCCAAACTCATGTATACAAATAACAATATAACACAAAATCATATCAAGAATCCTTGAAACCTTTGTGCTAGATACAAATATTAAACTTGTTGAAACCTTTTTAATATGGATACATATATGCATAGTCATTCAATGCCCTTCTATTCGTTACTTCTAAACACAAATTCGTTACTTATTTCCACCTTGTCATTCCACTCCAAGTAAGTTATCCTTTTGGGAGGAAGTAGAGGTTAAACAGCAAATAGATGCACATGTAACATTGTGGAAAATCAAATTGAACACCTTAAAGTATGCTTACATAGTGACACTTCTACTCAAAAAAGGTGGGAACCAGAGATTTTGTGGAGATTACCGACCTTTGAACTAACAAACCAGAAAGGATGCATTTTTTATGCCTTTAAATGAAGATGTTCTGACATAGTTAGGGAAATCTCAATGGTTCTTTGCCCTTAATTTACATTCTAGATTTTAGCAAATCAAAATGTCACTAGAAGATGTTAGAATGACCACACTAATCACTAAATTTGGTCTCTTTGATTGGAATGTTATGCCTTTTGGGATGAAAATTGCTACCAATATTTCTCTAAAACCATGGCAGAAGTGTTTGGAAAGTATATGGATAAGTTTTTGAAGGTTTTTGTTGATGATATCAACATCCATAGCATGACTTGGGAAGATCATTTATAGCATCTCTGCTTTGTGATGATGAAGTTGCAGGAGGTAAACATGAAGCTCAATCCTAGCAATTGTGAATTTGCTAAAACAAATAATGGGTTTTTAAGTCATGTGGTGAGCAAAAAAGGGATTCAACCTAATAAGAGGAAGGTGAAAGCAATGACTAAATATCTAGTGCCTATTTTAGTTACAAATGTCAAGGCATTTTTAGGTCTCATTAGTTATTATCGCAATTATGTGAAGGGCTACTCCCACATTGCTACACCTCTTTTTGAGCTTACAAAAAAGGACAATGTGTTTTCATGGACACCTCAATGTTAAGAGGTATTTGATGTACTAAAAGATGCATTAGTTAAGAAACCTATTCTAGTTCGGTTAGATTTCATTAAGCCCTTTATCTTAGACATTGACTAGTCCATTAAAGGGGTTGGTGTTATTTTGTCACAAAGAGAAGGGCGGAATGAAAGAGTTGTGGCATAAACAAATAAGAACTTATCTCTAGTAAAAAAGCACTTTCATCCAATGGAAGGTGAATGTTATGCTCTGATATGGGGCATTATGCATTTTTGACAATATTTATATTGCAACCATTTCACACTGAGAATTGACCACAAACCCTTGGAGTGGCTCGCCATTGTATCAAATGCATATGGAAGGTGAGGAAGGTGGATCGACATGCTACAAGACTTTAGTTCCAAGATTATGTATCGTTCGAAGTCTAAACATTCAAATGTTGATGTTTTTAGTAGGAATCTTGTAGGACATACAAAAGAAGATGATTTTCCGGGAGAAATTCAAGATTGCAATAGTTCTAGCAACCTCAAGAGATAGAAGACATATGTTGGATAAGCAGGAGGAGTTCCAAATTGGGAATAATTTTGTGACACATGGGCAATCATAATCTATTAAATTAATTGTTCATGGTTGCAATAGAAGAAGTAGAAGTGATGGTAAGGAATGCTACAACAGATGATGGTGTTGGGGTAACACAATTGAAAAAAACCTCAAGCAAACTACAAGAACAGGTGATGAAAAAAAGGCGTAAAAATTGTGGGATGCACAAATGCATCTCTAGCTAGTGGAAGAAGCATAGGCAATGGTGGATGAAGGGAAAAGTGCTAAGAGTTCATCAAATGAAGAGAAAGATTGTGAGTGGTTGTAATCTAAACACATGGACATTTGGAATGATGAACAAACTATGATGGTGTTACATGGAGGGCAAGTTCTTGAAGACTATAATCCAAATGAAAGTAGCAAAATAAGAAAGAGGATCTTGCAATATCATTGGAACCATGATCAACTCATGTTCAAGACATTGGTTATACTAAAACCAAAAGAACACAAGCAGATTATCTTGGATCTACACATTGAAATTGGACATTTTGGTGAAAGATGTAAGCTTGTTGAAGTGAACAAGCGCTATTACTGGCATAACCGGACTAATGAGGTAAAAGTTGTGGTCCGTTCATGCAAACAATGTCAGTTGGTCAGAAGAACTGGAAGTATTAGGTCAGAAATAGAAGAACTCAGAACCATACCTATTTTGAACCAATTCTATCAAGTGGCTCTAAATACAAATGGACATTTGCCAAAGACCAACAGTGGCAACAAATATATATTTGTGGCTGTTGATCACTACTCAAAATGGGTTGAAGCAAAAGCCATAGCTAATCATGGAGTTAAAACAACTGCTAGATTTTTGGAAGATGAAATCATCTGCAGTATTGGTGTACCCAAGCATGTTCTGAAAGATAATGGAGGAGAATGGGGTGCAGAGTTTGATCAACTATGCAAAAATTATGGGATTGATCATCAATATACTGCACCATGGTGGCCTGGGTGCAATGGCATGGCTAAAAGGTTGGTTAAAACTGATGATTTGTGCAAAGAAGGCTAACAGTGGCACAAATTAAATTGGAGCAAAAGTTTTGGGATACGTTGAGTTATATTTTGTTGTTTTCTGTGTGTGGATGCAAGTGTTTCTTGCTATGGAACGTGATCTGCTGGGAAGGATAAACAGCAGATGTTCACAAAAGCTAAGTACCAAATTCCAGAATCACAGTGTAGTGTTCAAGTTTAGAAAATTGATGTAGTCTAGAGCTTTTTGTTGGGGAAAGTTGAAATTGCCAACTGAAGTGAAAGGAAAGTCTCAAAATCAAAATGCAGGCCTAGTTTGGAAATTGTTGGGTACAACGGCAGTCTCTATATGGGAAGTGCAAGGAAAGTGTCAAGAGCCAAAGTGTAGGTGCAGTTCCATATTGAAGTGGCAGTCCAGTATTGTCCAGTCCCAATACACAAATGCAATGAAATTCATGCTTGAAGTTCAAGGAAAGTCCCATTGGCATGACCCTGGTACTAATCTGGGGACACTTTGACACGGAAAAGATGAAAACATCTTTAATTCTGTTTTCAATTTTTTTTTTCTTCTTAGTAGATGTTTTCAAGAATTAAATGGAACCTAAAAATTTTAAACCTCCAAAATAATATATTTAATATCTTATTTTGAACTACCATAGGACCTGCTGGCCTGGTTCAGCAGCAAGGTGCCTAATAATTTTTTTTAAACATTCACTTTCAGCAATAGAAATAATATTTTACAATTACACACCATACTAAACAATTAAGCTAGTGTGTTTAAGAGTTTCTTTCAGATTTTAGCCATGGCAGGTAGGTATTTTTCAGAATTTTCTACAAATCCAAAAAGACAAATTAGTGCCTAACCAGGCTGGGTACTAGGGTAGTGTCAATGGCATTGAAATTTAACCACCCTGGGTCCTCCCCCTTGCACCCGTCCCACCATTCCCCACCCTCCAAACATAAGCTAGGGAATGAAAATAGAACAAGGTGTACTATTCAAGATTTTCAGTGTTTCAATCCATGAACTTTGAACTCTCAAGTAGGACAAGAATATTAGTAAAAATTTAAAAAATTCAATTACATGTGTCAAATGGAACTAAAAAATAATATCATGAGAAATTTTTTAATTATACATAACATGTGTAGTTGCATAAAACAAGTCGCAAAAGATTTTTTTTTTTCTAATGGAATAAGTCAAACAGGAGGGAGGGAGGAAGGGTCGCGGGGGAGTGACATTGTTTGAGCCCCCAGGATTTTTCTCAAAAGTGTTTCTTTTCTCCCTACGAAAATAGAAGTCCAAAGGGGCCTTACTTTAATATTGCATTAGATCATGTGAGCTTAAGGAATGATGCTTGTTCAGTAGGGGAGCCAAATAGGTATTGATCTGGCGACACATGGACTATGATCACCCGACCAACTTGGTGAAAGGCCATCATATAAACGAGACTCTACTCTCTTCAAACATATCTAGTCATTTGTGAAGTGGGTTCAAGCATATATTTGATCTTCAGCTGGGACTGTCACCTGAACTACTAGTAGTTTGCACAAACAGTTTTGTTGGAAACGAAAAAGTTTGTGCCCTTCATTTTGGAAGTAGAATTTCATTGTAGGATTCATTCTACTAAGTACCTCTTGTATACCATCATCGCTTGCAGAGAGAGGACTCCAGTGTTAACAAGTTTTGCAAAAGAGAAGTTCTTGTGGTAGGAAATTGAGCAACCGGATAGTAAGTTACTTCATAATTTGGGTGTAGTAGAAAAATTTATCTGGGACATTGATCGTTATATAAACCTGGAGTTCCTCTGTTAATTTCATGAACTTTTGCAGAAGAGAAACTTGGGTAGGAAAAGGGTCAGCTGAAGCTAAATTTGTCTACTTAATTTTACTTCATTTGGGTACTACCTGGCAGAGTAATTGCCATAAGCAGAGCAAACATCACTTGGGCAACCTTCTTTGGTCTGTTTGTACAAGCTTAGTTGTGGTAGGAAATTTTGGTCAGAGGCTCAGAGCTGTGTAGTACTTTCATTTGGATACTAGAATTCTAGACGCATACACAGAATTCTAGTACTATATTCATTGCTCGGGAAGAATTCTGTTATTTTGCATTTGCACAGTTCAGAGTTTGTGGCCACTAAGATCGATGGAAATGAACAATATTGGAGCTGGAGGTGTTCAAGGGCTCCATGTCACCTCAATGAAGCGACCTAAATCTCTCCGAGTGCCTGCTGAAAATGATCATTCTGTTGTAAATTTAGCAGCCGTTGTTCCTATTGATGGAGACTCTTTACCAGTTACAGTTGGAGACAGCAATTCTGGAAAAATGGCGAATCTTCCACCTTCATATGCGTCTGCCCATGAGATCGGCAAAGGTATTTAACAGACCTGCCAGCTGCACCAAAATCCAATTCCCAGCTTCTTATCAACATTTTGTAGTTTCTTCAAGTGTTTGTTTGAAATCGGAGAATTCAGTCTAGTATGTGGTACTAACTGACGTGTATTTACACACTACAAATCTTTATGCAATTTCTAGTACCTCAATTGCAAGTAAATTGAATTATGTAGAAACAATTTGTTCCTTGGGATTATTATCTAGTTGACGACCGACGAGATTGATGTCAAGGTTTCGGATACAAGTGTAAATTTGTTGTTGTTGTTGGGTTGTGCAGATCCATGGTGGGTGGTGGGATTCAGTTTGATAGCTGCCAGCGACAGCAGCTACATGTTGACATACCCTAAAGCTTAGATTGACCTTGAGCTACGTTGATTCATCAAAAGCTAAATTTTCGATTGTTGAATTTTGGCTGCCACAGACAATTTATGTTACTTACAGCAATGATCCGACCAAGATCTCACTGTCGGTCTGGATTGCCATAGCTGGTGCCTCTTATAGTATCTTCGCTATGACCATCTTTGCATTCGTTGCGACTACACCGCCGTCTCTCTTCTCCTCACTATGACCATCACCTTCATATCAATTGGCATTTCCATCAAAGACGGTACTAAACGGATCAATTCCTCTCTTCGAATGCTCATGTTCGCTCTACTAATCAATTCCCTAACACATTTATGTACCCTCCATGAGCAATTCGATGTGGATCGACTGGAAATTAATTTAGAAGAATAAATTGACTCCTACACTTGAGCTGCAATACACCCCAACTTGATCTTAAAGCCTCAACAAGTAAATGGGATTGCAATTCTAGAATTGTAACTAGACTCGAGCTCATCAATCACTTGGGAGCATGAATTCTAGAGATCTTCCGTGACATATGTTAAGCTTGTTGCAGGCATGAAATCTAAAGTAACAAGGGACTATTCAGTTATCAGCACCGAAGCTGACAAATGGTTCGGTGCATTGGCATCTCTATCCATTGTTAGCTTTGCATTCAACATTCCCATTATCCCAGAATTGCAGGTAATTTGATCATCAGCTCCCACCTAGGGATTATGCATTTTTAGATCTCACACTAAGTTTTTCATGTTAAATTGTTCAACTAGGATTTGCAACTTGATCACAGCTGATCAATCACCATGTTTGAGAATCTTTGCACTTTCAACCGAAATACTAAGGGAGCAAAAACTCAAAACTCTAAAGTTGCTAAAATGTTCTTGTTAATTGTGTGTGCGTTGTAGGCTAATGTGAGGCCACCCACAGTGCGAAATATTTACAAAGCTCTTGGATTTCAGTACATAGTCGGTGCCACCCCTGGTCATAGTGCTCAAATTTGTTGCATATTGGGCTTATGGTAACGGTGTGAGTGAGTACCTACTGTATTCAACCTCTGGTCCCAAATGGCTGGTTACAGTTGCCAATGTAGCAGCATTCTTACAAATCCTAGTCACCATACACGTGAGTATATCTTTATGCTCCTCAAGCTCCTCCTTAGCTTCTCAAGCTCCTCATGAAGCATCAACGCTTCTTATAGGATTTTGCTCAATCATAGAGTAGCTCTGAAATGCTCAAGTGCAGATAATCATTATGCTTAAAAAAATCAACCGTAGAATGCATATATAAGCTCTCATAAAACATTTCCTTTTGTGCACAAATGAGTAGATTGTAGCATTTGAAAATTGTAGTAAATTGCATGTGTGTAAAAAACTAATTTTACAAGGCTTGACCATGGAACATATTGAGGAGTTAAGATTAACATGGTTGTGTATGGGGGTATGGTTATTGCAGGTGAAAGGCAAGAATTTTGCATGGTGCCAACGTACATGGCATCGGTCAATGGTAGTGGCAGCCGTTGTTTTAATGGTGTCATCTGTGACTGCATCTATTCGAAATATTATTTCAAGTTCATCTGGTTATCACATCTTTAAGAGTAACTATTAACAATTGATTTTGTACACCCATTCATGTACTAGGAGATTAGGTCAGATTTCTATTTAAGGCTTCCAATAGTGATAAAAATCGGTCTTAAAAAAAAGGCTTATTAGAACATGTTGCGCCACTACTACCCTAGCCTTGGGTCAGGTTCAATGCATTAAAAACGAATAATTAATTATTTTCAAAAAATGCATTCGTTTTTTTTGAATAATTATTAAAATTTTAGTTAATGAAAAAAAAAATTTAATGAAATTCGTTTGAGCATTCAATTGTCTTCCAATAGCATTTATGTTTTAGTGTTCACATTCTCACCTCGGCACCTACTTTTGCTTACTAACTACACTTTTAATGCTCTTGGAGAAAAGTATCATCAATTAGGTGAGTTATGACTAAATCTATGTGGGGATACTTATCAGTACTGTGACATTTTTTTAATGATTGACGAGGACCATGACTTCTTTTACCAGTTTCTACAAAATTTTAGATTTTTTTCACTTTCAAGGTGCATTTATCATTCTCATCATTTTCAATGTGCTTTTATCAAATTCAACATTTTAATTTTTTTAATTTTTAAAAAAATTGTTCAAGGTCTTTAATAATTATTTAATGTTGAACCTGGTAATGTTTATCACTTTTAGCATAGACTATCGATTATTTCCCCTTCATTGTCAAGGGATTTTTCCCCAAATCATTGAGAGTGACATAATGGCTACCCTCAAGGGTAGTTGCACGGTGGAACTTAATGTTTTCCTATAAGTTTTTTTTAATCAAGAAATGTCTAGTTACATTCATATTTTTGTATCTCATTCTTTGGCTAATTTGTTTTCCTAATTATTGTACATTTGATAAATGTCTAATTTTTCATTTAAAAGTATTGATAATAATTCAACTTTGAATTTTGTAGCTATGGTGATACAAAAAAATTATATGTCCAAATAAATATTACATATTGAAATTTTTTTGGTTGAATTTGATGTTGCATGTTTGGAACATAATAATAGTTCAACCATAGCAAAAAACAAAGGCCCCAAAAAGAAATAAAGTAAATGAATTCAACACACCAACCGATTATCAATTTTTTTTTCATTGGGGGAATTCAACCCCAACCACAAAGGTCTTGCCCATTACAACAAGGGAGTTTTAACTTGAGTGCATTCACAATTGGGGTTCAAAAAAAACAGAAAAAGGACTTTAAGATTTTTTTAAGGTCATTTTTTGCAAATGACATTTAAATGGAATAAATTTAAATGATGAAAATTGAATAGTCCAAAATAGGATAATTTGGGTGATGGTCATGATTTTTCATAATTGTGCATCAATATTTTGGTTTACAAACAAAATCTCTGAAAATGTCAAAATGAGTTTTTAAAATCAACTAAACATGATTTTTCACATGTTTATTTCCTACACATGTGACTTGCATCTAAAGCTTAAAATTTTGAATTAATGAATAAAAGCAACTAGCCAAATGATTTTTAAAAGAAATCATTCACCTTGTAGCCCTTTGTTTCAAAGTTTAAAGATTTTGAAATTTTCATATGATTTATTTTCTCATCAAATTAACCTAATGAATATGTGGTGTCATAAAAGGAAACATGTGTTTTTCTTGTACAAAAAGTTTGAAATCAATTGCATTATTAGATATGCATTCCTTTTGCATTCCTTTATAAAAAATTATAAGATGGACAAAGTACTTTAGATTAATCAAGGACTCAAAAACACTATTAAACAACATCCAATAATTATTGGAATTTTTTAGAAGCTTGTTTTCTTAATACACTAAGTGTACAAACATAAAATTATACCATAGTTATGATACACTAAACATTATAAAAATGTAAAATTTCCCTTGGCAATCCTTTCAAAATAGGTCATTCCTTTTTGGAACCCCAATCTTGAATGAACCCACCCATGAACAACAATTGAACCTTGACACAACTTTCAAACATCTAAATCCTAGATTGAATAGAGGAAAAAGAAACAAACATAAAGGATTCATGTTCAATCAAAGGAGATGAGACGATCTTGAAAAGGAAAGAGGGGGGGCAGGGGATGTCAAACGAAAAAGGAGACAAAACAAAACTTGATGAACTAAGGTGGGTTTCAAACAAAAAAATAAAAGACAAAAAGAGTGCAAAGAACCACATAAACCATCCTATCAAAATGCAACTTGAAACTACTTTGCTTTGATAGATCTAACCAATTAAAAAACATCAAAAAGTGAAGGAACAAAATCATTGGTCCCAAGGAACAAAAGGAAATTCAAATATAATTTCAATGAATTGCATTGAAAAACACACAATTCACAAGTTGTAACCAATGGTTTTTTTCTAACTTTTTGATGTTACATCAATAACGAAAAGGATACAATAGTAAATAACAAGAAGTTCTAAGAATTCATCCAAGTTTTTTAAATATATTTTTTAAAATGCTACCAAACTAAAATCTAAGTATGGAATGTGATGATCTTTTTCATTCAAAACTTTGGCAAAGTTTTAACTTGAAAAGAAGAATATGCAATAAAAACATTTTTTTTCCCATTTTTGCAAAATTTGACATTAACAAAATGAAATGTTGGAAATTGGAATCTACAAGACGGGGCAACTAATTTATGGCATTGCTTTAAGGTTGTGTGAAGATATAAAGTGAAGATGCACTATGAATGTTATTAAAAGAACTAGCATTCATATGCATCATGTAGGATGGATGTGTATCTAGATTAAAAAAAACATTTTTTCATTGTATTTCTATCCAATAGATAACAATGATGATTAACTATGTACTAGCAATACCCTTATATCTACCTACCTAGTAGCCACTAGATGCCTACCTACATAGTAACCACTTACATTCCCTACCTAGTTATTTATCATGCTTATAGTTATACAATTAATTACAAATGCCAATTTCCTATTAGACCAATTAACAAATTCACATATGGTCACAATTGTTTCTTGCATCAAGTTACTTGAAAGAAAAAAAAAGAGTCCCATTATTCAAGCCATTTAAATATAAAATATATTCACAACTATATTCACAATTCTAATGTGATGTGGAATGACGAATATTTTTTTATAGAAGCAGGAACATGGTTGTGGAGATGGAAACCTCACCTAATGAATGAAAAGACAAAGGAGAAGACTACATGGGGAAAGCTACAAACCTTTTGGCAGTGCAAGGATTATGAAGAATGGAAGGATCAAACGGGTTTAAAAGCAAAGTCATCTCCTTTGGCTTTTTCTTCAATTTGGCATCTATATATTTTGTTTGTTTGTAGGTGAATGCAAGATGGCCAAATGATGGAATTGCTTTATGTGTTTTTTATGTTTCTCAATGTGTTGTGGGCCCTAGTTTTTATGATAGTTGACGTAATAATTTTGTTACAACATTTTTCATATAATTTGACAATGGCAAGGGATTTTATTCTCAAAAGCTTGTCATCTATCATTTGCAAATTATGAAAATAATGATATGTTTTGATATGGTGATGATATGAAAATAAAAAAGGCAATGTGACAAAGACATGAGAGGCAACAAAGAGTTAAGCAATTTGAACTAAAG
>Ga0209611_10008710_pt1 | contig 15689 bp, 10 predicted proteins | sample S1TSphgellanicum_3_FD_187693 | JGI IMG/M metagenome (GOLD analysis project Ga0209611, IMG submission 187693) | Host-associated microbial communities from peat moss isolated from Minnesota, USA - S1T2_Fc - Sphagnum magellanicum MG (SPAdes) (version 2) | ecosystem: Host-associated > Plants > Peat...
ATAAGATTGGCTTTCTTGACAGGTTCCTCTGATTCTGGGCATCTGGGGAGGCAAGGGACAAGGAAAATCTTTCCAGTGTGAGCTTGTAATGGCCAAGCTCGGAATCAAGTAAGTTCGGTCATTCTACTACTGTTGTAGTCTGCCCTTCCTATCATAAATTTCTTTTCAAAGCGGTTTCGTTATGAAATTTCAATTGCTCTTGCATTCCATTCTTGTACAGAATGGGACACGTGTTCTGGTATAAGCATTCCTCTGTGTGTGATGAAGGAGTAAGTGGTTTCCACAACTCCCATGTACATGTAATGTGTGCATGCATTATAAGTGTTTTTTCTAGAGATAGACAATCAGTAGTGTAATGGCTGTTATGATGATCAAGTGTGCATTAGAGCTTCATAAAAAAAATACTTTGTGTATGCAGCCCTATTATGATGAGTGCAGGAGAGTTGGAGAGTGGAAATGCCGGAGAGCCAGCCAAGCTCATCAGACAAAGGTACCGTGAAGCATCTGACGTGATCAAGAAGGGGAAGATGTGTGCACTCTTCATCAATGATCTGGATGCAGGTGCAGGGCGTATGGGTGGTACCACCCAATACACGGTGAACAACCAGATGGTCAATGCCACACTCATGAACATTGCAGATAATCCCACCAATGTTCAACTTCCAGGGATCTACAACAAAGACACGATCCCTCGTGTCCCAATCATTGTCACTGGAAACGATTTCTCCACTCTCTATGCCCCTCTTATCCGTGATGGACGTATGGAGAAATTCTATTGGGCCCCCACTCGTGAAGACCGGATTGGTGTGTGCAAGGGCATTTTCAGAGCTGATAATGTGAGTGATGAAGACGTTACCAAATTAGTTGACCAATTCCCTGGTCAATCTATTGGTGAGTTCCCACACTTTGTGAGCATTTCTCATAAACACATGACCGCACTCATTCATTGTTGTCATATCTTTTTTACCTTTCGAAAATGTGAACTTTTTTCTTTGTTGTGGAGATGATTTGTCTGCAAATCTCACAAGAAGAAATGGTAATTATTAGAAACTTCTTTCACAGATTTCTTTGGAGCATTGAGGGCCCGTGTGTACGATGATGAGGTGAGAAAATGGGTATCAACCACTGGAGTTGAGAACTTGGGCAAGAGGCTAGTGAACTCCAGGGATGGCCCCGTGACATTCGACAAACCTAGAATGACACTTCAGACACTGATGAATTACGGTTTCATGTTAGTCCAAGAGCAAGAGAATGTTAAGCGTGTGCAACTTGCCGACAAGTACTTGAGTTCTGCAGCTTTGGGTGATGCCAACGAGGATGCCATTAAGCAAGGCACATACTTGGGTAAGTATCATTTCCTTCAAATTGTTATCAAACATTGTGCACCCTATTTCATTATGGGAAGTACATCTAATTACCTTGGAGTCATATTTTCTGCTTGTTTGTTAATCTTAGGAACTAGCATACAAAGCACAGTAAAGAGAATGGAGAAAGAAAAATCATAGGGCAGAGAAGGGAACAAAAGCTCAGTTTGTAATTAACTTTCTTGTGTGCATGGATTAGGCAAAGCTGCTCAACAAGTCAACCTTCCTGTGCCTGAAGGCTGCACAGATAAGAATGCTGAGAACTATGACCCAACCGCTCGCAGTGATGATGGCACTTGCGTCTATGATTTCAAGTTTTGATCAGACCAGTGCTTCTTCAACAAAGACAATTACATTGACGCTAACTGCTGTTTCATTACTGGTTTTGTACAGTACCTGGGGATCATATGTAGCTTTTGTATGGCTTTGATTTCAGAGAGTGAATTCTTGTTGTTCAACAGAATTTGTGATTTCAAATTCCGTGTGTGTTTTTTTTCTGTTCATCAATGGGCTTTCAAGCTAGGCGCATTGCTACTTACAAAGTAAGTAGGTTTAAGTGATAGATGGCCTTGTGCTTGGAAAGCTCTTGCTGCTATGAAAGCAATCTATATAAAGGAATGGGCAAATGTGCTTTGTGCAGAAACTATTGAAGGTATTGTTGATGGAACTAGATCACAGGACAAGCTCTTCAATTGTGAATTTCACAATGTTTGGGCCTCACTAGGACTCAATCACATGTTGTGTACTATTGATTGGCTGATGGGGATAGGTGGAGTTGCTCCCTATGCAGAAATTTAAATCATGGAGACCTTTGAAAGCAAAAGGAGGGGATGGAGTGACTTAACTGGAAATTTCCAAAATTAGGAAGGTTGATGTTGTTGCAGCTCCTTGGAGCTGAGATGCTCAAGCAGCAAAGCAGATCTGATGACCTTCCAATTATCTGCAAGTATTGCAATCTTGACATCAGGTAGCCCAGAGTAGAAGGATGGAGCATGAACATCAAACCTCAGCATGGGCAAGCTTCCAGGTTATCCAGGCTGTTTCAAATTGGTACCATAGATGACTTCTATGATCCCTTTTTCAGAGTAATATAGTGTCAAGATAAGATATAACAATTGGCTCGGGTGACCATGGCCTATCAAACTTTGTTTGGCTATCACATTTCATTTGACAGCTGACAAACCTCCCTGCTGGCTGATGCACTTCGTTTACTGCATTTGTCCTTGCTGCATTAAAAACAAAGCATCAGTGATATGCATTGATGAGCAAATAGACAGACAATAAAACATACCTCACCCTCTCCAAGCAAAAGACCTGAAAGCTCAACAACACTACTAGATCTAGTTACCTGTGGTGGCTGGTACATCATTTGTGGGGTCTGTACAACTGCTGGTTGCGCAACCATCATCTCCTGCCAATTAGGAAAAGTACCTTCAGTGAAACACAAACCTAATTGGTAACAGCACTTGGCAAGCAGCCCATCTTCCACAACTTCACCCCTGACTGATATACACCAGCCAAACTGGCATCATCCTCAAGCAGCTCAAGATGATGTCATGCAGAGCAATGCGACATACAAGAAACAAATTCACGACAGATTTTCGGTGTTCATGTCAAGTCACATATTCTGATTCATATAAATGAGCTTGCTTAAAACATCTGCTAACCATAACACATACTAAGTGGCATCAAGAGAAAAGAAGGCTCCAAAATGTCAATGAAAGGTTAAAAATGTTCACTGAATTCTTGCCTAAAATGAGGCACTTACAGGCGCTGCTATTAGATGGTGCATAGGCTGAGCTGGATAATACATGTTTCCATATAGCACTGCTTCACCTGAAACTCCAGACCAAGGTATTGCCAAATCTTCATCCTGAAAGCCAACATACAATTTTATGCAATGCAAGAATCCCCAGGTACTCTAACCATCATAATGAGTTTTGGACATGGACGACCACTTGGATATTCCACTAGAAAACATACCAAAAGCTGTGTAAACTCTAATCTTGAGTTTATCCCATGGAAACTATGTCTACAAGGAAAATGCCACATGGATATAGTACTAGAAAAAATACCAAAAGCTTTGTAAACTCTAACCTTAGTTTGTACCATGGAACTATGACTACAAGGAAATCCGACAGGGATATAGTACTAGAAAAAATACCAAAAGCTGTGTAAACTCTAACCTTGAGTTCGTCCATGGAACTATGTCTACAAGGAAATCAAAAATGTCACCCCTAGTGATGGCACCAGCAATATTATTTCTTTGAAGTGTCTGCTGCTTGTTCTCCATATGGATCCATGAGCAAAGGGTCAACTCCAGACTGAACATCTCACATGCTTTGGCAAAGAGAACTGGAACCTCTGCTGCAATCATCTGCAGACACAAACCAATTGCCATTTAGAACAGAGATCCTGAGTCTTTTTCTTGCTAGACCTGGCAATCCCATTACTCCAGCACAGGATGAAAATCTCTGGTTACATATAATATGTTCCTACTGATGTGAAACCTAAGAAACTGCATCTCAGTTTCAATCTCATTTTCATGCTGATTCTTGACTCCATTCAAATTCACCTTTTTGTTCTTCAGCTGTTGTGCAACTGGTTCTAATTTTTTTCTAAACTCCAGTACAAACTACTACTACCACTTTCTTGCCAGAGTGAGAATTTCAAGGACAATGATGATTGAGTTTCCAATTGTATAGGACAGTCATAAGTGAAACTGAGGGCAGCGCTAATTGAGTCTCTAACCCTTGAAGGATGCATCACCTTCTCCATTCTGCTCACCAAAAGAAAGGAAGAGAGAAGGATTATGTGGCTGATTGAGAAAAGAATGACTTCTGAAGCAGCAGAGTTTCTCACTGGCTCTACAAATAAGTGGCAGACCAGCCATCCCTGACTGACGATGGAAGATCTCCCTGATAAAGAAGTGCATGAAACACAAAAGCTCACCCTAGGGAGAGGAAGAAGACAAAGAAGAAGAAGAATTAGGAGTTAGTCCCTGGCAGTCTGTCTGTCAAGATTGTGTCAACTATGGCTATTTTCACTGCCTTGTTACTAGTGTTTGGATACAGAGGTGGACACTGTCAGGTCTGAACATGTGCAGAGACGACCTCGGGGAAGACAGACAGTCGTGGCGCTCCAGATTGGGATTTGCTTGATGACGCTCTGTAGGGTAAATGATGGTTTGCAGGAGCAACACAATAAAGATGATTTACAAATAACAACATCCCTAACTTCTTGCTCAGTCCTTTCCTTTCCTTTCCAGCTGAAGAATGGAAAACCTCAGGATACTCTCAGTAGGTATGGCGCCACACTTCCTTCTGAAGAAGAAGAAAGTAGGGAATCATCTCTCTCGGACATCTATTCCTGTTGTTGTCTGACAACCTAAATTGATTGAATGCTGGTCATTCCTCGGAGCAAGCAAGAAATGCGGGAGAGCACACAAGCCTCCTTACCTTCACATCTTCATCCGACTTCATAATCTTCTTGATGCGCGCTAATGGCAGCTGATGATTTCTGAACTCTATGCACAAGGAGAAACAAAACTCCGGCCACGAAAACGAAAAAAGAGACCGTCACTAACTAAAGATGCGAGAGAGATACAGAACCAGAAACTACAGATAATAAAGACAATTCCGCAACAATTCGCACCGTTCACTTGCTCGATCTCTTGTATCTGCTGTTGCCAGAAAGCTTGCAGCTGCTGTTTCTGTACGTGCTGGTAATGAAGCTGTGGCTGAGAGACAACAAACATACAAGAAGAAAAAAGCATTAATCAGAACCACCGAATAGCTAGCTAGCAATACCTCTACTACCGTCCGACATCGTGGCGCATGCAGAAACGACGACGACAAAGACTAGCACAACGATAATTCTTTCCCTCTTCTCGCTGGCTTCTTCCCGGCCCCCGCAAAACCGAATTTGGTGGTTTCTGGGCCGTTTTGCGCGAGATGATAAAAGTTTGGCAGTACCTGTGGTTGCGAGTGCGCATACTGCGACGCCATCACCGCGCTCGGATGCGGCATTCCTGAAGCCGTGGTCGGCATTTGGTGCGCTGCCATCACCGCTGCTCTTTCTGTCGCGTCCTTTCTCTCCTTCCTCTCTTTGCGCTTGCAGGTACGACGGCCTCATTCCCACGGGCGCCCCACCCGTGCTCTTCCTTAAGAGGGAGGGATTTTCGGTGTTTTTTTTCCCTTGTTCGCAATGTGTTCTCCTCATGTTTTTATCAAGTTCCCAAAAGGTTCCCAAGTTTTCAAAGTGTTCCCAATTATGTTCCTCAAGATGTTTTTAATAGTACCTCGGACATTTTATTTCATCACATTTTTTTTTTGTTCAAATTTATAAACTATTCAAATATGGGCAACATAATAGCAATATTATATGATAATGTTATTAATATTTTTAAAACTGTGAATCAAATTCAATTAATACTACCACATTTAACACATGATGATTTAATAATATGTGTATTTTTAAATGATGTCTTGAATACAAATTGTTTTATGTATTAAGAAATGTTCATTTAAATATAGTGATGGTCGTTTTATGAAATTTAATTAAAACAACATTATACAAGAGTTTGAATATTATCATTCATTGTAAATGGGCAAGTTTGTCTACTTTGCATATGAATTCAGAATTTCAAATTATTAATTATGGTGTTGCATCATTTAATAATTTTGATTTTGATAGTGAAAACATTTATTATACATCAATAAATTCAATGATACATAATTTTTTGGACACTTCAAAAATATAGGATTCTGATAATATTATATATTCTATTGCCCCAAGTTAAAGATAAACATTCATATGAACAAAAAGTTTCAACATTGTTACAAGTAACCTCAACAATTTTGAAAAGGTTTTTCATATCAATAAGTAGTTCAATGAAAATTGTTTCATAAATTCGGGATTTTTCAACCAATATTTTTAACTTTTTTTAAAAAGTTGTTAAAGTTTTCATACAAAAAGTCATAAGTTCAAATTAGTTGTGAACATCAAAAAAATTTATGCGATGGAACCTAAAAACTTTTCAAATATGAGATAAACACAACTTAAATAATATTTTCAAATCGTACCTAAGTTATTATGATTTAAAAGGCTTATGTAATTCACTTGATTATTTTGAAAGGTTACGAAAGAATTTATTTGCAATAGTTACACAACTTGGTCTTCCAACATTCTTTGTCATTTTTACATTTATAAAAAGATTATAAAATCCTCATATTAAATCTTTGCACACATTATAGTGTCTAAATTAAATCTCCCAAACAAAATAAAAGACTTACAATATGTTCATATAGTAGAATTAATATGAATCGACCCTACAACATGTGCAAGTTATTACAATCATAAAACATTTTTTTTTCACAAATTTATGACAAAAACCATTATATTTTGGGGCATTTTTTAAAAATAAATTTTGTCATTGAATTTCACAATTGTGTTAATGCACATGCCCATGGACTTTTATTGATTAAAAATGCATCTATGTATGGAATGCACACAAATGAAAAAAATTGAATGGTTTGTAAACATGTACATTTCTTGTGATATATCATTGTTACCAAGTCTATTGCAAAATGCACAACAACATCAACACATGTGTAAATGTAAGAAAAAAAAATTATACCGTTTGTAAATTTCATTATCCATTGTCTCCTATGTGTGAAACAAATGTTTTAAAACCTTTTCAAATAGATGGAAATTATCCATTTTCATAATAATATTTCTATAAACAAGGAAAATAAATAAATTCAATCTCTGAAATATTTTTTTAAAAATGAAAATATATCATTTTTTGAATTTTAAAAATCTTTGAACCTTGATGAAAATACATATATATTAAGTTTGAAAAGTAAATTAACAAAGTTGCATATTTTCTTAAAACAAACTCCCAAAAACATAAAAATTACTACATTTAATACACATGCTACTCATTTGTGGTTTGTAAATATAAATATTCAATTTATCTTAAACCCATATGCAATTGCAACATATTGCACATCATATATGACAAGACAAATAAATTAATAACATTATAAGTACATTCTATGATATAAAAATGTATCACAAATAATATAGATGCAAATATAAAATTCAAAAATTTGATAATTTTTTTTCAACATTCAACAAATGGTTGTTTATCTTGTGTTTTCTTTACCATTATATCATTCATTTTGAACATTTCAATTCATTAATATTTTTCATTTTGAAAATTGTGTTTTTTATGCAAAAGTCACAAGTTGCATTAAATGAATTAAAACTAGATTCAATTAATATAATGCGTTCAACAATCATAGATAAATATATTAATCATCATCATCAATATGAATTTTTGTCGTTAACAAAATTTAGTCTTTTTATAACATCAAAAAAATAACATTGCAAAACATTGCAAACCCAAAATAATTAGGTTTATAAATTATAATAAAAATATATTGATAATTGTTTGAAAGAACAATTTCTATTATATTCGCCATTTCAAACCTTAAAAAATTCGCAACTTGGAATTGAGGTAATGACATGATGCATATTGTTAGCAACATAATGAAATTTTTACGATTATATATTTTCAACTACTAAATGTCATATGCAAATATTAAAAAAATGAATGATTCAATAGACTCAAAATCAAAACCATTGCATTTAATTAACATTTAAAATGACAACATAGATAATGAAATGATTTATGTCTTGTAATTATTATTAGAAAAAAAATCAATATTAAACACTATGATTTACAATTTAACTTTGTGATTCAATCACGTAATATATCACACCAAATATCATAAAATTTTTAAAATAAAAATTTCCTAAAATCCTTATATTTTATGAATATGAAAAAAATTGAATATTATAATTTACTTAAACAATTAAATGAAAATTTTAAATATATATTTGATGATGTTATGCATATAAAACAATTATACCCTAATACACCAATTTGTTTATTTTTGACAAAGGGTGTGAGAACTAGTAAAAAATTTACATTAAAATATAATTTAAGGATTATCACAATTATAAAATAAATATATATTCTAATTTAACAAAAAAAAAGGTTTTATTTATGGCATCAACATACTTATCCAACAATCTTTATTTAATTTATCAAACTTATCAACAAACCCATTAAATAGGCTTACATATCAATATGAACAATTATAACTTGTAATGATAGAAGAAATATCATTTGTTGGTGCTAGAATGTTTAATGTCATAGATAATAATTAAAGTCCATAAAACATATTTTAAACAAATTCTTAAATGGCATGGATGTTATTTTGACAAGTAATTTCTATCAAACACCCTTTGTGAAAGATAACTAAATCTTTCAAAATATCAAATATAATGTTAATATATTAACACCAATTTTTTGACAAACATATGTCCAATGTTATGAATTACATAAAGTTATGAAACAATTTAATATGGTTTTCATAGAAACTTTGAAAAACATTTCATATTACAACAAAAATACAAAGGATATTTAATTCAACAATTTTATTATTCCATATTTATTTTTTCAAATAAACTTGTGCAAAAACATAATGAAAATGTGTTCGTTAATACATTAAGTCTCACATTTATTTTCAAAACAATAAACATTAATCATCAATCATGCCCACCATCTTATATATTTTCAAACGATCTAAGTAAATTATAGGTTTGCATTTTACAATTCATATAAAAATAGATATGTTGATTGAATTATGTGTTGGTAATTAGAAAACTTATGATGGTCTTCTGAGTGGAACAAATGACATTTTAAAAACATCAACAACATATTGCGACAAAATCATCATAAGGATAATGTGTCAAAATTTTAAAATTGGAACACTAACAAGAAAAAAATACAACCATTATTACAACAACAACATTGAATCAAAATGGAAACCAATGGAACCAATCATCAAAGATATAAAAAGTTGGTAAATTTTAGTCATTTATCACAATAAGAATTCAAATTCCAATTCAAGTCATAGTAACAAAAACCATCTATTGTTCTTAGGGATTATCATTAGATGAATTAGCTTTTGATATTGCTAATGTTTTAAAAATTGGTTAACATGTATAACATTATTTTACATCTAAACAAAAAAAAAAACTATTTTTTGTTAATTCCTCTCCAACATGAAATTTTTATGTGAATTCAATAATACATAGAGAAATGAATAGATTAAAAATAGTTGCAATTTGGATACCATTAGTTCTTCAATTTTAAAAATTTACATAAGTTTTCATGTAATTATACAAGTTTTGAATACCATTCCTTTATGACAACATTACAAAGACATTAACCATGATCATAACCTTCAAATGTGTCATAGTTTATGTCTTATAAAAACAAGAATACACCATGCATCAATATATGAGCACAAATGTATAAGTTCATCGAATTATTCATATATTTCAATCCATGATGGTCATGGGTTAATGATGATGTATGACATACACATGCACTTACATTCTTTTAATACAATAACTAGTGATACTTCAAAATATGTAACAACAACTTTTAATATTAATACATGAAAAACAATACATATTGTATGTGTGTATATAGCTCATTAATGTTTAGTTTCTACATTCCTACACAAAACTTCAAACTATAATTTAACATTCTCTCAAACATTATCCAATCATCATAATGAGAGATTTTAATGTTGACATTTTAAAAAAAAAACCATGCAATTTTTTTTTAAAACTATTAAATTTCATGGATAAGTTCAAATTACAATTCAATAAAAGCACCACAAAAACAAAATTTCAACTAGACCATGGTGAAATGAGTATAAATCTAATGTAATATAAGCATATTGGTTACATTTTCATAAACCAATTTATATTGCATTCAAATTACCAAAACACATTTCCTATGTATAACAAAAAAATCTTTAATGTTTCCATTTCTTTAAAGTGTAACTTATAAATGTTGAATTTTTCATCTAATTAATGGCACCCAAAGTGGTGGCACCTTATGACTTAAATTTATATTTTTTATTAATTTTTATGGACCATGTGTAAACAGAAAATGATAATTACCAACCAGAAGATGAAAAAAAATTGGATATATTTTTTGTTTAGATGTACATCTATCAAGCACAACAACAAAACACCTTTCACAAAAACCCTAAAACCAAAATGTGACAACAAAAATTACAAAAAAAATTCAAAATTTTAAACTTGAAAATCAAATAGATTCAAAATTAAGTGAAAAACTTTCCTAATTCTTTCCATCTAAATTATTCTTATTCATTATTCATGTTTGTTTCAAACATTTGAGTATTCAGTTTTATTTTGTGCACATTAGGAAAAAATGTTTACATTTTTTTTTTTTGAAAAACTTGGATTGAATTTTCACACAATATTGTTATTTACAACTTTTTATTCATTTGTGTGGTTAAACGAAAGGCAATGAACTATTGTTTGAATTTTCAAGTATGCATAATGATTCTAAGAAGGCTTTTAAAAAAAAAAATTATACAAATATGAAAAAAAGATTTTCAAGTTCCTTCATAAAGCCAACAAACTCTTATTTCATATAACTTGAATTCATAATACAATTTTAAATGTAATATATTATTTTTAGGACATAGCCTCTTGTGGTGGAGTTGCTTTTTACATTTGGAACAAGAGTGACTAAACCTCAATGTTGATTAAAAAATTAGTTATTATCACTAGATAAATAAAGTATTGAAATGAATAGAGTTGAATCCTTGTCAATAATTTTTGAGTGTTGATCTTCATCATAGTAACATTACAGAAGGTATGTTGACTTTGAAAAAATGGAAAAATTTTAATAAAGAAAATTAGTTAAATTTGCACTAGGAAAAATCCAATATTTCCTCAATTTTTGGGTTAAAAAATTAACAATTTTTTTCCCCCAAAAATCCCTACTTGAGAGTCAGGGCATAGAGAAAATGAAGCTATTAAGATCAATAAACCTTTAAGCTAGTAGCAACATTCAACAAAGGCAAACGAAGATCCAATATCTTGATTCATGATTCAATTGATTTAGTCAACCTTCCACGATTGCATCAAGGAAATGTGGGTCACAATTAGTGTTGATTGGTTTTGATTTTTTCAAGAATTGTCAAGTTTGGGTTTAAAGTTTTTCTTTTTTGTAAAATGGAAAATCTTCTGATTCTAGGACTAGATAATTTTTTCAAAGATTAAGACGTGTTGATTTTGAGGTCGAGTCCAATTATCTTGATCAATGGTTTCGGGTCTAACAAGTTTAACCTTATTAGAAACTTCAATTTTGGGTTGAGGCCAAAACAAATTCTGACTTATTATTAAGGACAATTCCAAAGTTGATTTTTAAATAATTTTGATTATTCTAAAGGTTTGGTGTTCCCAAAATATCCTCAAAGTGTTATGACCAAGTTTCCAAAAAGTTCCCATGGTGCTCCCATCAAGTTTGCATACCTTCCCCATAGGTTTTCAAAATGTTCCCTCAACTTGTTCCAAAAAACAACAATAGGGAACAACATAAGAAATATCATAAAATATTTGTGTAAAAATCATTTTAGTGTTTCATTGGAGAGGCCCTTGTATATTAAAACTTAGGGCTAGGATTTAGTATGCTAAAATCCCAAACCTTAGAACTTAAACATAGGACCTTAAAACCCAAAAGCCTAAATCCTATCTAAACTTAAGAACCCTAACCCCTACTTAACCTTATGACCCAGACCTTGTCACAAAACCTTAAGACTTGTCGAATCTAGCTCAAGTTGGCCGAGTCAGAGTCTATGTAGACCCCTTGGGTTTGGTTCTTGGTTGGTTCTTCTGGATCGATATAAAACCATTGCTTCAATTCTTAGACCTGGAGTTCAAGGAACCCATGCTCCTTGGTAAATGGGTCCTAAATACCGCGCTAACTTGGGATTATTGGAGTTCTAGAAACCCATGCTCCTTGGTGGAATGGGTCCGTCCTACATACATCGGTAACATGGGATCAGTGGTCTAGAAACCTTCTAGAATGTGCTTTCATTGGATGCTATTGCTCAAACTCATGTCAGAAATTGTTTGTTGGGAATATCATCATGCCAGTCTGGTGAAATGATGAGCTGCTTCGGGGAAAATTGGTGTCCAAGGTGGTGAGTCAGGTTCCAGGCCTTTTGCTTGCCCACAAAGCCCTTATGTATATTGTTGACTACCTCCTGGAACTTATTATCAAAATCTGGCTATTTGGAATTTTTTTTTCTTTGAAATATGATGAATTAGGGCCATTTTATTTCCATGAGAAATCCTTTGCATTTGTTGTAATCATATTTTTCAGGTTGAAATTTGCCAGTAAAAGAAACAATGTGCCTTATATCAGTCGTTCATAGTTCACACCTAGTAACCATGTTTATGTTCCCTTCCTATGTCTCACAATACTTACCCACTTACATTGGGAGTTGTCAAGGTAGCGTGTGGTGTCGACCTTGGAAGTAGTAGTAGTATAGTCCTGCAATTCTCTATTTTTGAGTTCAACCAAGATTCTCGTTTGCTCCCGACAACTTTCAAAAAAAGTCCCATACCAAAAAATTATTCATTTCCAAACTGCCAAAACCTTACCAATGAAAAGTAAGTTTGTCAACTAAGTATATAATAGTCCTAAAACAGAAGAAGTTATCCTGTTAAGAAGTTTGCTTTAACAAAATGTTCATTCACAAAATGTTCATTCTTAGTGATGCATGTGCATTATGCACAGGGTTCACACTAGTAGCTACTTATTTAAGGATGGATTTTTCCTTCTGCCCACAAGTTTTTTTAAAAAAAAGAAGGTTTTGACTGGAAATTTTAGTCTCTGGTTTGCACAAACAAAATACCAAAGTATATACTAGGGCCTCATTTCACAACTCAAAATCAAGCCATTGAGTGCACTCATGAAGTATCATATTGTCCTAAAGGAGTGCTCAATCGGGACATACGGCCCAACTGGACTTTACTCTTTGACATATTATTCTTTGATTGGTGATATGGATGTCTATCTCTTAACTCATTGGCATTACGGATGAGTTAGGGATTTGGCTTGGACCCATCATATATTTGAGGAAGTAAATAAATAGCCATTATACAAGTTTGATTGGCCCTTGGATTTGTTTCACAAGTCCTCCACCAAACATTCAATGTTGCATGCATGTATTCACCAATTTGTACATTTCCCACCAAGCAGTGTATATTCAAGGCATGTATTTTTCAGGTTGTAAAATTTACAAGAAAACAACTTTTTCAACTATGGGCCGTATCTTTAGGGTCCCAGTGCTACATGGTCTGATTTTCTGCATGTATAATAGGCTAGGCTATAAAGTTAGGAAAATATTTCATGATATGGGAATTTAGAAAGAAAGCATCTAGCTCATCTACCGATAGCAAATAATAAATCAGATGTGAGAATAAAATGAAGATCCGTGATGCCATTGAAGTTCTCAATTCATTCCAATGGTACTTAACTTGCTATGGCATGGACTCACCTGTAGTCATTGTTATGTTCTAGAGTCATTGCCAGTTTCTCCTCTTGAAATGGGTGTTTTCATTCTCCACAAAAAAAATTGAGTTATAAGTTGTTGGGTGGGGGAAGGGAAGAAAATGGGAGGGGGGACTTGTAGGGGGAAGGGGGTAACTTAGCAACTTCTCCTTGTCCTCTCCCCCTAAGTTTGTTGCTCTTTTTTAAAGGCAGGAGAGATCACTAGTTGCTTAGAAAATTCCAATCCAAAAGGGTGGGGTGTAATTAATTAGTTAATGATTTTAATAGTGCTTCATTTTTGCAAGTCTCTTAAGCAACAAGAATTGATGACTGCAATTTCTTACAAAGCTTTTTTTGGTGGGTCCTTGTTGCAGCAAAAAAAGACTTGCAAAAGAACCCGGTTTTCTAGCAATCATTATTCCATGCTATCAACGTTTGCATTGCACTCACGTCTGTTCTAAGGAAAGACAAACACTTGCAAACTTCAAAGCTGCTCATATCATGAAGTCTTTTGCAAAAAAATCCCATGCAAGCTTTACTTGAAGTTTTTGCAAAAAATCCAAAACAGCTTCACCACCTGAAGTTTTTTGCAAAAAGATTCCAAAACAGCTTTTTACTCTGTGCATGAAGTTTTTGCAAAAAAATCCAAAGCAGGTTTTCATGAATGCTTTTTGTACTGAAGTCCAAAGCAAAGTTCGAGAGCTTGTCATGACGCTTTTACAAAAGTCCAAAGCCTTTTTCATGAGGTTTTTGCAAGGTCCAAAGCTTTTTTCATTCATGAAGTTTTTGCAAAATCCAAAGCATTTCATTCATGAAGTTTTTGCAAAGAGCCTTCAAAGTTTCTTTTTTTCAGTGTTGGAGTTAACTTTGCAAACAAAGGTCCTTAAAAGCTAGCTTTTGGAGAACTTGTTGCTCTTTTGTTGTTTCTTTGTTTGTTTGGTTCGTGCTTGCTCCCTCTTTGATCGTTCCTTCTTTTTGTTTTCTTAAGATTTTGGTGCCACGGACGGGAAAGCCACTCGGACATCCTGACAACAAGAAAACAAACAAAAACTTTTCCAATCTTGTTTGCAAAATAAAATTCCACACAACCAAATTCTACACAAAAAAATCTGTTGGCACCTGACTAATTCTCGACACAAAAAAAAGAAGTAATGAAGTCTCGACGACGATTTGATGACGAGAATGGATGATTGATGACGCGAGCTCCAAGTAGATGCATTGATGATGATGAGTTGTGAAGACAACAGATAGGATTGATGGTGAAGTAGACGGGGGATTGATGGGCGGTGTTTTGTTGTTGGGTTACTTATATGGTATGATCTCCGTATTGTAAGTTGTCCTCGTTGTTGTCGTGATGGTGATGGTGCAATTTGGTTTGCAAATTTGGTAAAGAAAAAAGTTTCTCAAGAGGAGAGAGAGAGAGAGAGAGAGAGGAAAAGAGAGAAAAAACAAGAGTTCTGTAAGTAGTCCTCGTGGTGATGGTGATGGCAGAAGTGCAATTTGGTAAAGAAGAAAGTTTCTCAAGAGGAAGAGAAGGAGAGGGAGAGAGAGAGGGGGAAAAAAAGAGTTTTGTAAGTAGTCCTGGTGGTGCTGGTGGTGGTGATGGGAGAAGTGCAATTTGGTTTGCAAATTTGGTAAAGAAAAAAAGTTTCTCAAGAGGAGGAGGAGGAGGAGGAGGAGGAGGAGGAGGTGAGAGAAAGCGGAAGGGGGAAAAAAGAGATTAAACAAGAAAGAGTTTTTTTTTTTTGGTTTGTTGTAGGAGAGCAGGAAGTGGGTCCCTAATTAGGATCCGAGTTTTTTTTGCGTTTTAAGGTATGAGAATTTTGTTGCATGTACCGACTGTTTGTTGTTTTCTGGCGATT
>Ga0209611_10008711_pt1 | contig 15687 bp, 14 predicted proteins | sample S1TSphgellanicum_3_FD_187693 | JGI IMG/M metagenome (GOLD analysis project Ga0209611, IMG submission 187693) | Host-associated microbial communities from peat moss isolated from Minnesota, USA - S1T2_Fc - Sphagnum magellanicum MG (SPAdes) (version 2) | ecosystem: Host-associated > Plants > Peat...
GCGGAAGTGGGGGTGAGGTGGGGTTGGTTCAACTTGGTGGGTTTGGTTCACAACTTGAATAGCAAAGGAACATGATCAACAATGCAACAAATTATATGAGAGTATCTAGGAGCCAAAATTGGGATTGGGTGAAGGAACATTGATGAGTAACAACAATGGAGTAGTCCAAGTTAACTTTTGGCAAATTCTGTGGGGTCCCCTTTTTTAGTTTTCATTTCAATTGGGCCATTTTGTTGGCATTTTGTGCAAGTCCTTTCTAATTTATTATGGTATTTTCAGTGTAGGTCAAATTCAACATCTTTGTCATGTTGAAATTGACTAGTAACATCTAGTGTATAGCTAGCTAGTCATAGCACATAAAGCCAAGCATTTAGGCTTTTTTTCCCCTTCTTCATTTCTTCTCTTATTTTGTGTTGTTGTGTTCTTCTACTAGAAGACCAAAAAAAAACACATAAAAGAAAGAGAGAACACGGAGTGTGTGTTTCACACTGTGGCCTTGCCATTTACATTAAAAAGTATCTTCTGGCAAAAGAAGAATATGGAAACTCAAATATTTCACCATGCAAAAATATGATCTTCAAAAATTCCTCTAGAAGAAACCAAAATCCTTCAAGATATTATAACTCCATAACTAATCTCCAGTTCAACACAAGCCAAAATATTATCTTTCAAAACTCCTCATAGAAAAATAGACCTATTACCTAGGGGCCAAAATCCCTGAAGCTACTACCTATACTCTTTAATGAATCTACACACAATATCCTTGCCTTGTTAGGCCCAGCAAAATTTTGGGGGCACAAGTTGGGGAAGGGCACTTGGGCCATGGGCTCACATAAGGTTTAGGTAACCCACGTTTTAGATGATACCATATGGCAAAGATCATGGGCCATGGATTAGAACAAAGAGAACTTAACATTATTTTTATCTCTTTAGCATTAGGTGGGACCTAGTTTTAGTGTTGAGTTTTTACGCCAATATAACCTGACTCTTATGTTGTTCTCCTTTTCCTTTTTTGTAGGACACTTTGGATGAGGATGCTTGTCATGTGGGTGTAGTTTCAGGGTTGGGGACATCTAGATTACTTTCAGGATCCTACCTCGGTATTTTGCACAAACCTTCTTGTTTGCTTCATGCATCCCTCTTGAACTTTAGGTGTTAGCTTGCATCCTTCGATTTGACCTTCATTCATGTTTTCGAAAGGCTTTTAAGCCCATGTTTGTTCAAATGTTCAAAGGTCCTTCTGGTGCATTAGTAGGCTTCATTCCCCATTTTTAGTGACAAGATAAGCTTCATTTTTACAAAGACCATTGCACTAATAACTTACTTGAGGAGTTGGTTGTTAGTTGCATCCATCATCACTTCTAGATTTTTGTTGGATTCACCCCATTCCTATTGGAAACTATTGGGGTGTGTAGTTCGGGTCCACTCCACTTATAGGCACACTTGAGGTTGTTTCAAAGGCTTTTTCCCCAACTACAATAATATATTTAACCTTGTTCAAACAACTTGCTGAAAGGGGAGCAGATTGATTTCAAGGGACTATTTCAAAGAGATTGCATGACCATTCCTTTTCTAGCATCATTTCTAACATGTTTTCTGACTTGCATCAAATGCGCTTAAGGTCTTATGTAGGGCCTAGTGCAAGAAGTTGGCTATATGTTCACCTTGTCATCCCATGCTTCTATTTGCCCTCAGATGTTTTCTTTTTTGCATTGTGAACCATGTTAGTCCTCCCCCATCCTTTGATTCTTGCTCTATTCCATTAAACCCCTCGGGGATCCACCTCCTCCGATGTGCCCATGGTGGGGAAAGGATTGCATCCCATGATGTTGTTTGAGATGTTTTTGCATCCATTGCAACAAATGTAAGGTTTCACGTCTTGCGAAAGTAAACCCACATTCTTCCTCCACCTTCTCTTCGATTTTCTCATTGGCAAGTCAACATTGTTCTATCAATGGATAGCATTCGCACATTGTTTGATGTCGTCATTGTCAACCTCACTCAAACAAATTTATTATCATGGACGATTCTTTCTCATGGGGTTTTTGCTACAATGGGTTCAAGTGAATGAAGGCCTTTATCGCAACCATTACCCAATAGACATGTTTTTTCCTCTTGCCATAGAAGTTTTTGAGTATCTTCACCAATAGTCTTTCAACAACTTTTTTCATTGATGTGCTAATAAGGCATGGACAACAAAAGGCACTGAAAGCCCTTTTTTATCAGCTTTGCATTCTTTTTATAGATAAAGAATGTCGATGGCTTTACAAAAAAATGCAAATCGCCTCCATTTTGAAGCAACATGTTACTATAAAAGAAAGTTTTTCTAAGCTTGGAGTTTTATCAAGTTTACCTCCCTTTCTTTAGTTGATATGCTTCATGCGATTGGTGGAGGTTTTGGTATTTAGTGGTTCCTTTTCCTCCATGTGGCTCACCTTCTTGGGGTTTTTTTATCTGCTTGGACTCTAATCCTTACACTTTGTTGGGCCTTATCCCCATAGGAACAAGGACTATCACATTGGATCCAAGTCTTGGAAGTTTTACCTTATTAAAACCAATTTCACATTTAATGAACTGGTTTTTTTGGTGATAATGTTTAGGTTGTTTAGATTGGAACAAATTTTTTGAGTGTTCAAAGTGTGGACACAATAGGTAGATGTACAACATTTTATCTATTGGCAGGGCCAACATGTTTATGATGCCTTGTTTCTTTTTCTCTTCCTTTCTTGGGTGATTTCTTTTTATAAAGTTTGGTAGGGTTTCATCATTTATTCAATATTATTGAAGTATGGCTTGTCATAATTGGAAAATGTCCAAATAAAAGTGTTGGCATGCCTTGAACTGAACTTCAACATGTTTGTGAAAATTCATTGAGTTATTTTTAGGAGAGATAATATATTTCTTAATTTTTGTGGCAAATTTCTTACCACAATTAATATAAAAGGCTTGAGAAATGCATAAATCATGTTTCCGTATAATTTGTGATTTAATGTTAAAAACTAAACAATTTAAAAATCCAATCCATTATCTAAACATTGATATTGGAATTCAAAGGATTTGTTTTGAAACATCATTTTAAAATTGAATAAGGTTCAAAATTGCAAATAGTAGGTTTTTTCAATGTTGAATGGTTCTTTACTTTTATGAATAACCTCTAATTCAAGTTATAATAAATAAATTTCAATTGTCTCAATTTCAATTTTTTGAATGGAATCAAAATTTTGGTTTTGATTTAACTTTTGAAAATTACGCCCAATTTTGGTTTAATTACCACTAATTCAAATTAAAACCAACATTTAACAACCATTTAACCTCTAATTGCTCTATGGTTTTAGTATTTTTTGCTTCCAAAAATATATGTATTGACGCACACCCAAACTTGTTAAAAGACTCAAATGTGAATTTCAAAATGAAAACAATGAAAGAAGAAGAAGAAAAAGTTGGAGCATGTTTTTAAACTCACAGCATTTTTGGGGTAAAAAGGGCTTGCTAGAACTTCAGGATGGGGATTAAGACAAGTGACAAGCATGTCGATTATTCATATCAATATGCACAAACCAAACAACAAGTTGGTAAGTGCATAGTTGGAGCACTTTTGGTGCACGAACGAACCACAAACATACATGGACTTACAAAACTCACCACGGTTGAGGCTTGGGGGAAGCCCTTATAGTATTCTCTATGATTCACCACATGGTTTACACCCAAATGGCATTTTTCTTGGGACTACCAAGTTGGACTCCCAAGACTTTGGATGCCCATAATTTTTTGTCCAGACTTGTGATTAACGTAAGGTCTAAAACAAAGTTGTAGCTCTCATCAAGAGTTTTCTAATGATATGTGGCACATTTCCTACACATGCATAACTCAGGGCGATTATTGATTTTTAATAGTCGGGAGTCAAAATGACACTTTGACTCCTGGCCTTTCTTTTAGTCATAACTTGTGTTTTAAATGCTCAAATGGATCATGTAAACCCATTTTAAACATCTATGTCTTAAGAAATTCCAATGGTATAAAGAAGTTGTCAATCGAATGAGTTTTGACCCTTCAAATTGTTCTTTGAATATTCAAGAATCCATTGAAATTCCAACTCCCAAAGTGGGAGTCCACTTCAGGGTGTGTGCGCTCACTCCTTCACATTCTCCCGCACTCCTAAGAATGTGTGTGTAACTCCTAAGTTGCACTCCCGATTTGCACTTTTTCACGTCCTTGCTTTAATCACAAACCCAAGGCCAGGGTCATGACATGTATTTCAATTCCAATTTCACACATAAATAAAATAGGAACTTGGTTTTGGATCTAATTTTTTAATAACAAAACCCTAGTTTGGATTCAAGTTTTGAAAACCAAGCCCAATTCTAATTCAATTATTATTAATCATAAGTGAAATTGATCATTCTTACCCACCAAAATAAGTACCATCTTCAAGGTCAATGTTTTTTTTTAAAAAAAATATTTCACATTACATTTAAATCACCTTCATTGTTATTGCATTTTCTTTCTTTTATTTAAAACTTTGATGAATGCTTTAAAACATTTACTGAAGACATGCAATGATGCAACATTTGTTTCGATGCAATTGGATCACCCATGCTCATGTTGCAATAGAAAGGTTATTTTATGGTGCAACCCAACAAGGAGATGATGTATAAATATATCAAATTTACACAAGTAAATTTTACACCATACTTCACCCATATATGTATGTATTCATTTATCCACCTTTGGTATAAATTTGTATTTTAGCAAAAACTATTTTGGAAGCCACATGTATTTGGTGAAATAAGTCTTGTTTATGAAAAATAAACAAGTATTTTTTGGGATATACCACAAAATGTACAACTAATCCCCCCCAAATGTCTTGTTATGGGAATTGAAAAAAACATTTATGGATGACCCTTAGCATTAACATAAAAATCTTTTAAAATAATATGGAAATTACCTATAATTATATTATTTTCACAAGACTTGAACTACATAAGGGATTATTAGTAGTGAATTTGTTTCTAACAAACTTTGTCATTTTTTTTAGCAAACAAATTGAGGATTTTTTGGATTTTTAAAAAAAGTGCAATTTGACTACTTTTGTTTATCGTTTGAAATTTTTTTGCCAAACTTTTGATATCACAAAATTGGGGGGGGGAGGGGACGTTGATTATTACTAATGCCATTATTTATTTCTTAATTGTGGATGTTGAGATTACCTACCAATGCATGTTTCAAAATGTAATTCATATTTCATGGTTGATTCATATTAATGAAAATTTTATAGCCGATGCATTCTAATTTGTACTGTATTTTACTTTTGACCATGTTATTGTCATAAACTCAAATGAATGCATAGTCCTTGTTTGAAAACATGGCCCAATAAACATTGACACAAAGATAAAAACCATATTGCTTACCTTGTAGCTTGAAATGCAATCATATATACAATTTTAGTATAATGTAATAATTGTGGTTCTTGCTATTAGTTCATAGCTACATTTGTCAAAATCAATGTGCAATATAGTACATATAGTGCATAATGTTTCATTTTGTAACATAATAAACCTAAAACTCTATGGTTTCCATCAAATTGGTTGTTTTGGTAAGTGCCTAATTGATAAAAATGATGTAATCCCAAAAAAAATAAAAATAAAGAAATATCCCCCTTGCCATAGAACTAACTTAAATCAAAATAACATTCATGTTTTGAAACAAACCAAAATCAATAAACGTTTTTTAAAAATGAGAAAAAAAAATGGCAACTTAACATCTTCTCCTTTGGTTAACCTCCCCAAAAAAAAACATTCCTACTAACTATGTAATGTTTTATACCTTTATACATTGATTGACATGCCCCAAAACCTTGAAATAAGGAATTAAGGTAGACTATTTGATATAATGTGTTACAAAATATTTGTAAGCATTGGGTGTGTTCATTAATTTTCTTTAAAACCTCCTTCATATTCACCTTTTGACCACATCCATTGCACAAATTTAATAAAGAAGGTGGTCAATGCCATTGAGTTCAATTTTGATTCAAGAATTCACTAGACCTACCCTTTTGAAACATTAAGTTATGTATTGGTGTTGCATAACACATGTTGATGAAAAGGGATAACACTAGTTTCAACTTACATATTCAAAAGCTATGTATCAAGCATGTTGAGTATCATTGGATCACCACATGGGGATTATAATGAAGTATGCAAGTGTTGTGGGTTTCTTGATACCAAAAACAATTCATCAATATACTTGCCCAACATTGGTTAATATTACACGTTTTCATGAATACTATTTTGAGAATTTCCACTTGTGAAAAATGAGTTGCATTTTTTTAATTTGCCAAAAGTCAATGGGTTTGCCATATATTCATCTCAAAAAAATCATGATATAATCTCCATGTGTCAAGCCATGCTCATATAATTTCCATGTGTCAAGCCGTACTCATATAATCTAATTACAATAAGATAAATATGAGTGAATATATTAAGTTATTTTGGTTATGAACAATCGAAATGACAACAAAGGTTTCAAAAATTGTCATGTTTTAGCAATATCCAAAAGGAACTCATTTAGTTGTTAACCCATTGCTTTTCAAATGATACCATGAATTTGGGTGCATTAACTTGAGTTTGGGACTTATAGAAAGTAAATGAACACAAGATACACAATAACTTGTAGTTATGACAACTTTTTGAATAGCTTAAAGTCAAATCAAGTGTATTTAATCATATTTATCTTCATAATTCAATTTATTATTGCAATGGAAATTTACCACGACAAGCTTTACCTTCCACAATTTTTTATGACAATGTATTTATATATCGTACATTTTGATTAATTTCTCCATTATATTTTTCGTAATTGATCGTCATTATATGGATTCCAAGTTTAGTAACATATTTATTCACTGAGGTGAATTCAAAATCTTGATGCCATGAATCATTCTTGTTAATTGCATGTCATAATTTGCCTCTTTAGAAGAATAAGAAGCATGGTAATTAAATAACACCAACCAATTTATATAACATCCCATTTCAGTTAATTTCAACTATTTGTGTAAACAAACATTGATTAAAAAAGTTTGAAAACAAAATTGGTTCATTATTTAATTGAATAATTTATTGGCAATACTTAAGTTTTGTTAGCCTTGGAACATGAAATATAGGTTCATTGCTCAATGTTTTGGGAAACATTTTTCTTACACAATAACACCATTTTTTAAAATATCAAAATTGGTAGCTCACCGAACAAAACTTTGGGAAATCATAAACTTTTGAAAATATGTTCATGTTTCCCTTTTGAACATGGCATGTTGTGAGGTTTTTTAATCAACTTGTTGATAATATTATAAAATGTACACATAAGAAATCCAATTTTCCAACAACTTTTTGTAATAACTTTAAATTGGTTGAAAGTTTCAAAAATGTAAATCAAAATTCAACTAGTATCATGACAAACAATATTAAAAAATTGGTTAAAATCTTGGTGAAGTTTATTGATATGGATTTGAATAAATTCCCTTTCTTTTAATTTGTATTATTTTCCCTAAATACATCACATTCAAAATAAAGAAATTAGCAACATATTTCAATTCAATGTTTGCACACAAATTGTCCTATCTATCCTTTATAGTCCTTGTGCAAGCATCACGATGAAGAAAAAAGATTCAAAATTGAAAGCATCAAACCCTATTTAAATGATTTAAAAAAATATATTTATGTCAAAACATGTTCAAAAGTTTCCAAATATATTTCCTTTTCCCACACACATAACTGAAAAAATTAATTAAAAAATTTAGTTAAATGACTTGAAATGCCAAACATTTTTAAATATCACCTCAAAACAAAAATGTGCCAACCTCCAAAATGTTACATTAAAAAAATCTAGATGAAAAAAGACATCTTTAGCACAACAACATATCCTTTGGGGAAAAAAATGGAAGTAAATTAATAATTATGTTTAGGGTTTCATACTAACTTGGTAAAGATAATAATTCCCAACAAAAAGATTTAATTATGTGTTCCATTATCAAGAAAATAAATAAGTTATTAAGGTTTGTTATTCATTTGTCCTATAACATGTAAAAGTTATATATTCATAGACCAATAAAATATTAAATTTCTTGTTGTGATCTATAAATCAAAAATTGGTTTTGCAAAGGTGGTGAAGTTTTTTATAATAAAAATCACAATTGTAAAACCACAAATCCAACATCCTTAAAACTATCAAAGAAAAGGTTGCCATGTAATAAAATAAAACAAAATAAAATAAAAATGAAAACACATGAGGGTAAGGCATGTTTTATGTCTACCTACCATCTTGTAACACCTATAATCGTTTTGTAATAACTATCGTCATGTTGCAACTACCATCTTCTTTAGACTTGAAAGAAGAGCTAGAACACCTACAAACATCATGTAACTATTATCTATCGTTTATAAACCTTCTATAGATGCTACCTACCATCTGCAACATTTATAGACCCTTTGTAATTATTAACTACCTTTTATAGTAGCTCCTTTACCCTCTACAAATCTTAAATCTAGTAGCCACTTCCTTGTTGCTACTTTTTAGTGGCAACTACCATCCTATAGTAGACTGCATTTCCTATTCCAAAAATAGAACAAAAATAGACAATGTTTTAACTTTATAGAAAAAATGAAGAACTAACACATAAAAGTAACAAAATTTTATATAAACTAAAGCTAAACTATTCCCCTTTCTTCCCTAAGTAAAAGAAAAAAACATCAAGAAGAAAATACAATTGAATCTATACAACCTTCAACCATTTTCCATTACATAAGGATAATTACAACTTGTTCCCATGTTATTTTCTTCCTTCTCACACAAGAGTGTCTCATACAAGAGTGTCACACATAAGCATTCTCCCAATGCTGATGACTAATGAAAAAACTACTGAATATAATCATTTAATTGAAATCTTTCACTCTTTCCAAGAAATAGATAAGGAACCCAAACATGATATTAACGACACAAAAGTTGAGTCCTTATCCTTCTAAATCTTCTTATCCTAATCCCTTTCACACATTTTAATTAAAGGAAATTCATCCATGCCTTATCCACTTGGACTAATTAACTTAGATGATTTCACCTCTTATTAAATAAAAAGATGGTAAGTAGGATATTTATCACTAGTAACTAATTAATTATTAGGATGTCTTTCTAAGTAAACTATATTAGGATATTATTTTTAGTAACTAATATTATTTTTATATTATAGTTCCTCTTATAATTATCTTCTGATTATTCTGCCCCATGAAAGTAGTTCGTTATATTGGTGGTAATACTATGAAAGACCACTTTCATTCTATAATTCACATGTGATTCTTTTGCCATTTGGTAATAATTATCATCTAATGATAGTATTACTGTCTCCTAACACCCTTGGTGTTTAATCAACATAGGATAATTCTAGCCTTAACAACAATGCAAACCATTTTTAAAGCATTGTACTGTAATGGATTTCAATGAAAATTAAATATAAAAAAATATTTTGATAAATTTATTGTTAAAATCTAAAAAGTTGAAACTTTAAGCTACATAATGTTGAAAGATTTGGAAACCGAAAGGTTGTAGGCCTTGGTGATTAGCATGTTTTTATTTTATTTTTTATTGTTGTCATAATTGCACATGTTTCATTTGGCTAATAATACGGCCTCAAACTTTGATTTAGAATGGGATATGGTGGGTGCAAATGCTCAGTGGATATCATTGTATAAATGTGAAATTTGACACAATATTTTTTTGAAAATACATTTCACCAAATATCATTATTGAAAGTTTTCACCTATTGGCAACAATACAAATCCTTCACACATCTTAATGTAATCAATTGCATTTTGAAGTCTATAGAAATGAATTAAATTGTGGCAACATGAATTTACAAAAAAATGCAAACATTAATCTTAAAAAAATAGTGTTCAATGTTATGTATGAAAAATAATTGACATTCTCATTAATGTTGAAAATATTTTGAAATGCGATCCAATTTTTTTGAAAAAATTATACAATATGTCAAAATTGGTGTTTTGGATGCACATGGTTTTTGATATAGCTTACCATAAGGTCAATTTCATCATTAATTAATTCTTTAAATATTGAAATGAAATTTTATAATCTTATGAAGTTGAGGTGTTTGAAACTATTACAAGAGCTACAATATGAATAATTACACTACTTGCATGGCAATCTCATACTAGACAATTGTAGATCATGAAAGAATAATAATTTTGAATTAAAAAAGGTGAAATATATATATAGTCAATGTGGAAGTTGACCCTTGCCTACATTACATGTCAAGTAACTATGAATGTATACCAAGAACATTTATATTTCATCTTGCGTAAAACATGATACATGTAAAGTGTAAATCACAAAAAAAAAAAGAGTACATTTATATGGTTTTACACATCATGTAGAATTGTAAAAATAATATAAACAAAAAAATGAACACAATACAATGTCATAAACTATTACATTTTCTTTTTTTTCCATTCTTTTTTCAAGGTTCAAGATTATAGCTATGAAAGTAGAGTTGGTTCAACAAAGAAAAAAAATGGAAAGAGAAAGGCAAAAAAACAAATGACATAAAGAAAGAAGACATATATGTAGGTATGGGAAAAGAGAAGGTTAAGTATTGAGGAATGATATTTTACAACACATATTTAATTGCGGTCTTATGAGTTCCCCTATATTATTCCTCATTGTTTTAAGGATGTTTACAAGTGTAGGTGGTGATGTTATTGTCATCTTACAACTTTTTAGATTGTTGAAATCTTCAACAATGATATGTTTGAAGTGAGCTTCTTACTCCTTGGCGGCCACTTTGTCATGTTACACCCCTTATCTTGGTTGTCTTGTAATGTCTTTCATTTTGATTTTGCAAAAGTAAGGTTTAAAATGATTTCTTTCATGTTGTTCAACTCTATGAATTTTTTTTGCAAGTCTAAATGTTGATGTCACAACCATTCAGCAACTCATAACATTGTTACAAGCTTCATCAATGACTTGTTTCAAATGAATTCTTACTTGCCATCTTGCTTTCATCGTGGTCTTGTCTTATTATTTAAAAGAATCATAACCATCAATGAAAAATGTGAAATGCAATGTTTTCATTTTTTTTCAACCCATAATTTTAAAGAAATAATGGGTAATGCAGTATCCTCATGAGAATATTGCTTTGTGATTTACATTTACACGATGAAATATTTCAACACAACATCGTGTAAATATATTTAAAAAATATATACACACATCCAATGCAAATGTGAATCCCAAAAAATATATAAAATGAAATGTAAGTGTAAAAACATTGACATGATGATTTACATTTACATGATTTTATACAACATGGAAAATGGTTATTTATATATACAATCACAACACTAGTCAAAGACTTGAGGGTGCCAAATCTCTCCAAGGTACTACCATATTTTATTTACCAAGATTTTGCTTGTGTGATTTGTACCTCCCTTACCCACATTAGCTAGCTTTTTCCAAGCACCTATATTTAAAGGGTGTTAATAGGGTTTAGGGTTTAGGTGGGGAATATTAACTTTGGTGGGGAAAAGGGCAATTAGGAGGGCAAAACCCTAAACAGGTGCCACACTCTTAATTAAACTCCTTTTATTTTGGGGGTTACCCAACTCTCATACACACACTCATAAATGTCAAATTTGAGGCATAATAATAGGCATAAATAATAGGTTCTCTTTTTAATCATGTCAGTGTCTCCTACAAAGTGTGGAACTAATTATGACAGAAATGAAAATAAATTGTATGGACAAATATTACATTTAGTGGCTAATGAAATTTGCAATTTAGCCATTACTTTTGTATACATGTTTTGTTTGAGTTTTAAAGATTATTTGTTTAAATTTCTGTGATTGTTGATTTTGGGATTGTTTGTTTCTGTGAATTTGATAAAGATATGTAAAAGAAGAGCAACAATGGTCCTCCAATAGAGGAAGGTCCCTTCTACAAAATGGAAGGGGCCAATGATTTTTTTGAGACAAAATTTATCATATTTTGGACCAAAAATTGGAATTTTTTTAGAGAAATGCTTTTTTTCTAGTGTAAATTTAGTTTCCTAAATTTTTAGAAATGAATTGCCAAGTCTTTGATATCATGCAAGTTTGTCAAGTCTATGAGAAATAATGATTTAATTTTGAAATTCTCATTTCAACAACAAGAATACTCCCAAATATTCCAAAAGATGATTAATTTCCTTCACAAAATAAATTCCTGGAGAAAAATATTTTAAAAAAATTTCAGCAAGTCTAAAAATATTATAATTTTTGCTGAACCCGGGCATGAACTACGATGTACTAAAATGGTAAGACACAACAATAATTTAGGTTTCCTTTGGGGCGTTATTGAAGAAGATTGAGCAAGTTGAACTTGTGACTCTATAATCACTTAATAGAGCTTTCAGTAAAGTCAGGAAAACACAGCACCAGAACCCTGAGTTTGGTGCAAAGCCGGGTGAGATTTTAAAAAAAACCTCCCAAAAAAGTACATTAGCATTCAAGGGGAGAGGAGGGGGGCTGTTGTGAAACTCAGAAATGCAACAATTTTTATTTCGGTAAACTGAGTTTCATCCTGTCTTTCCTTTTTCCTGAGCGCCTCCACTGCTGCTACATATATTTTCACTGCTGCTACATGTAGGACTAGTATAATTACTCTCCAACAATGTCCATTAAATGCTGAGTTTCAGCATTTCATACCAAGATTTAATAAATTTTCCTTGCTTTGGGGACCTCACTCTAAGAAGGGATAGAGGATGGAAAAAAGGAGGCCCCAAAGACAGGGTAAAAGACAGGGTGACTTTAAGGAAAACTGGAATGGCCCTCTAGATCTCTTATCTTATGCCAAGTTCAAAGTTCAAACCACGGCATTTAAAATATAACAAATAATTATCGGATGAAGTTCCCCCACAAATGAATTAACAAATTTACAATACCTAAAAACTACCCAGTGAACATTCCGCAACATGTGGGACCCTACTGAAATGGACTTCGTGCCGGAGACTCTCCCAACAGGCATAGATATCATGGAACAAACATGTCAGAAGTTAAGAGGAAAATAGACTATATATAATAATAATAATAATAATACAAAATTTGCCAGCTGCATAAAAACCTTCAGTCCGTCCTCCTCAGCTCGGCATGTTTTTTTCTTTTCTCACCAAAAAAAAAAACATTAGTTAACGTGTACGAAATGTCACAAGCCCATTCTACAAATCTGGAACCCCCATGTGTCGAAGGAGTCCCCCACCCCACCCGTTTGAATATTCTATGGAAAACATGGGTTTTTTAAAAATAATTTGTTACATTATGTAGTGGCAAGTGACGGAAGGGGGTGTGGGGAGGGGGGGTGGGGGCAAGTATTGCAAAAAAGCCAACTACTTTGCATAACACATGTCTCAGAGATTCGGTCCACAATCGGTTCGATCATCTCTTACAACCTGGGACAAACAAAGAGAGGTTTCAGGGTTTCGGAGGCGTCGTCACGGGGAACATGCGGGTCCTTTAGTTTGAAAACCATGAAGCTTAGAATTTTGAGCTTTGTATGTTTGTTTTGTAGTTTGTATTCTATTGGGAACATCATCTTTTTATTATTTAAATAATCGAGAAGTAGTGCTTTCATGGCAACCGTATATTGGGGTCCGGAGGGGGAGGTGGTGGTGTGGGTATGTGGCCCATCCATTTGCTTGTGTTGTTGTTGCCTGGCCTTCCAAATTAAGATTTAAAACAAAAAAATAATAGTGCTGATTTTTTGGTGGGATTGCTTCACGTTTGTTTGTTTGTTCGGGTATTTGTGGATTTGGTCAACAAACAACGCCCGAGTGTTAGTGGCACTTTTGTGTCAGCATGATTCGTTCAAGTATCATCGGCCACCCCTCTCGGTGTAATAATTTCAAATAGACATCGAAAAAGACAAGAGAGGGTACATTACAATTTAATTTTTTGGGTTACTATGTGCCAACGGAAAAGGGGAGGGGGGGGGGTCAGTAGGAGGGGGAGGCTTGAGAGTGGGGTTGTTCGCCTTTCTTTCTTTTTTCCTCTCCTCGCCCACGAAGTTTCGTAGTATTACAAAAGCCTAGCTAGTCAAATATGCATACATCGCATGACAACTAAAACCATAGCAGGAAACAACAAAATCTTGTTTTAGGAGGTGGACCTCAATCCATTACTTCCCGGGTTGTCCGGTGGCTCTCCCACAACTCTCATCATCATTCCTTGAAATGCTTCGCACTTATTGTTTTTGGGCTTTTACAACTTTCCCAACCCCACCCACGGATTCTCTCCCCTTGCATTCCAATCAATGTTCATGTGTGTGTGTGTTGTGTGCAAGAGGAGTTGGGTGGGAGGCTTAGTGACCCCACCCCCCCTTGGGTGGGTGTGTCATCACATCCTCAAGCGATTGGTGAAATATTTGTGTGTGTGGGTGTGCCCATGGTGGCTTGCCGAGATCGATCACTTTTTTAGGTGGCTTTTTGGTCATAAAACATGGCCAAACTACCTAATAATTTTTATTTGACTCAAAGGATGATGGCTGGTTTCAATAAGTAGCTCAAAAAAAGACAAATTCAAGAGAACAAAAGCAAAAACCCAAATAACCAAACTAATACCAATCTAACATTGGCAATAAAATCATGGTGAAAAAAATGAGTTAATACAATTATCGACTTAAAAAAAAATTCCCCTTTCCTTGCAAGTCTTCTTCACTTGCATGGTGTGCAAGTATTGAAGCATAGAATGATACCTTTCTATGCCTTATCATCCATCGGTGGTGGTGGGAACAAATTTCAATTCGCACAACGCGACAACCCTGATGCTCCAAACCAACACTCTTTAGAGGTGTTCTTTTGAGGGATAATTAATTGTGGTCATTGTGGTGTGGGGGAGGGTCAGAAAAAAGGTCCGGGAGGGAGGAAGGGAGGGACGGACGGACGGACGTTGGGTTCAAACTTCAAACTCATTAGCATGTATGTAAAAAGGCCCACCCGGCCCGTCCGAAATGAGTTGGATTGATTGATAATACTACATCAATACTATGAGTTGTAGTAGTGCGAGTAGGGGGCCTTATTTTGATTCCAATCCATCTTCTATCTTCATCATTCGTATGGTGCGGCTGAAACTTTGGGAAATTTTTGTCATTCTAGCTTTTCTTGAGTAATGCAACCCAATACGCAAACTTAAGGATGGCGCAAGGGACGGGCGAGGGCGGGGGACCCGAAAGCAAAAGTAATCTCAAAAAGAAAAATTAGGATGACTAAGTCAACAGTATGAAATTCCCTTTGAGGAGGAGATTGCATGCCATACATAAGGTGGGGGTGGGGGTGGGGGTGGGGGAGGGAGGGGGGACACAAGACACCTAAACCTTTAAAATATTAAAAATGATTGTTAACAAGGGGAAGGAAGCTACCGCCCTCCCCAATCACTTTTTTTTTAATAAAAAAAATTTGGCAAAATTTTCCCCCAAAAATAGAAAAAAAAAGTCTAATTTACACTAGAAAAACCAAAAAACAAAATCCAAAAACTTCCCAATTTTGGGGGTTGCTTTACCTTTGAGTCTACAAATTACAAATGACAATCCCTTTGAGTCCACAAAGGCCTTCATTTTATACAAAGAAGTGTTCAAATCCTTCTTCAGCAACCCCCCACCCAA
>Ga0209611_10008712_pt1 | contig 15687 bp, 6 predicted proteins | sample S1TSphgellanicum_3_FD_187693 | JGI IMG/M metagenome (GOLD analysis project Ga0209611, IMG submission 187693) | Host-associated microbial communities from peat moss isolated from Minnesota, USA - S1T2_Fc - Sphagnum magellanicum MG (SPAdes) (version 2) | ecosystem: Host-associated > Plants > Peat...
TTTCATCTGCTGCCGTGGATTCTGACTCCAGATCGAAGGAACTGTCACACACCACTGCACATCCTGCATCGACAAGTCCGACCTGAAATGGACCTCGTGGAGACGTCGCAGGATGAAGTTCCCCATCGCTCGCAAGTAGTCGGAGATGACGTGGTTCAGAGTCAGGCCCGGCATCGCTGGTCGAAAGATGGTGCCTCAACGGCGTAACATAGAATCCCACTACAGGCATGTCGCGTGAGGACAGAACATTCGCATTAGTTGCAGCTTGTTTCGGCAGGTTCCGCATTGCTGCCAGATCCTTCTGAAATTCCTTGCAGGCCATGCATCCCCAACTACTGAAGCAAAGATCACCATTCGCTTTGCCAACCTCTGGTTTGTAGTAGATGGCCGTGGGGGTTGCATCACGCTTCCAGTATTCTCCCGGCCAGTAGTCATCGAATGTGACGATGGGGGAAGGGCTTGAATTCGTGCGCGTAGGCATAGGAGGAGTAACTGGTGCGCAAATGCAATCCCACAAAAACTTTAGGCTCAATGACTTCTGACTTTCTTCCTGCGGCACCGCTAGGTAGTTGCTGAAGGGGTGCTGATTGGGGTACTGAGGACGGGATGCTCCTCTTTCCTCGCAAAAAATTCGTGAACTTCTTGTCAAGTGCGCCTAGCTCTGTCTCTGTTAGACTCCATTCACTTTGTTTACAAGCTCCCTATTCACCAATCTTCTTCTTCGTAACCAACCGCTGATCATAAACCCTTTTGAAAAGATGCAGGAATTCACAAGACAACGTTGAGATTAAAACTCGGTGACGACATTTCACAACAATCTAATTTAGATGCAAACTTTAAACAGAGACTATCTTTAAAGAAAAGAGTAATAATTTCTCCAAATTTTCACAAGGGAGAAAAAGAGGACCACAGAGAAATAAATGATCTTGTACGCGTGATTCTTCAAGTATAAGCTTTGAAGTTCTGTGCAACTCTTCTCAAGACACGAAACTTCCTCAACATCTCATTTAAGTCTTCAATTTCTGGGCTGCCTTTTCAAATGTTTTTTTCACTTCGTTGGACCTATTCAGTTCACACATTAAGCCTCAAGCCCAAGAAGCTACAACCCTAGAATGAGGTGCTTTAAATTATACCGACACATAGCTGTTAATAGCTACCCCAACTCTGGGAAGAAGGGGAGTTAAGAGGTATCCCAACTCTGGGAAGTGGATATTGGGTTCGGTGAAAATAGGTGATGAACAGATTTAGTTGTTAATAAACAGGGAGAGCCCTTTTTTGATTTGTTATGAATTTGAAACATTAAAATGGGGGCTGATAAACCTCATGTCTTTCATTGATTACTTCACTGGGTAGTGGGGAAACTATTTTGGGACTGTCAGAAGCTTGATTAAATTTTTCCAATCAAAGATGCCCATCAAAAGGGCAAAAAAATGAACTTTTAGGATCCTCACAATTAACTAATAAGAGTCACAATATGTTATCATCATTATATGAACATGGGGTTTTCTTCTTCCTGCCGTCAAAACATGAACTCTACACTCAGGTTTTTCATTAAAGTTATTCCTAAAATATTGGAGATAGGGGATGGAATTGTTCATTAGAGGTTGAAAATTGATTGAAATGGTTTAATTAGTTGATGGCTTTATTTTCTACTCTTGCTAAAACAACTTGGGCTGCGAAAAGTCTAATGGGCCTGCCTTCCCAATTGGCGTCCCTTCTTTTCTATTTGTTTATATTTGCTTGACCATCTGAAAATATCCAATATTTTATATGTTGGTCTTCCCCATTGTGTGATTCATATTAATTAGTTGAGCTCATTTCATACTTGTGCTAAAAAAAACTTTGGCACATGAAAAGTCTAATGGGTCTTCCTTCTCAATTATCATAGGTTCTTTCTAGCTACATGTGGTGATGGCCTCCAAAATGATCTAAACCTCAACCATTTTGAATTGAATGTTTGTCATGGTGAGCTCAATCGATGAACTTGTTAATACTTACTACCCACCTGCTGTCTCTTGCAAATCCACCTTTCAATCTCACATTTGATCTCTCATAAGTCGTGGCAATAAAATGAGAATTTAAAAAGGTTTTGAAGAAAGAAATAAATAAAGAAATAAAGTGTCTTTTCTGAATGCAAGGTAAACAAAGCCTGAAGAAGGGCAAGAGTGGTCTAACACCCCCCAACGCACCACTCAATTTTCCTATTTTGAGGCTGTCCATTTGTATGAATCGCAATTGCAGTCTTTGACCCACCTGGGTGGGCTTTTGTTGTTTTTTTTTCCTTCCTTTCGTTGGTCCTATACAACACAAACGAGTTTGGAACTGAAACTATGTATGATTACTACATAGCTATGAAATCTATGTTCTTAGTTGCAAAATTATTCTCTCACCCTTCTATTGTCTATGCAAGCTTCACCATTCTCCTACCATGAACTAAACACAACCAACACCAAAACCATTCAAAACCAAAAGTCTTTCAAAACAGAAACTTCAATTCTAATAAACTTTACATTCATACAATAACTTTGTACAAGTGAAAGTGTTTCTCCAGGTCACAAACATTCACTTATATACCAACCAAAAGGAAACTAATCAAGAAACTTCCTAAAGTTTATCCACCACATGGTTCCCCATGTGATTTCACAATTAATCACAAGGAAACAAAATCACATGCTCCCACATGTGGTTTCACAATTAATCATAAGGAAACATAATCACATGGTGCGCATGACTTCCACATAAATTAATATGTGAAAGACAATGCACCATAACCAAATTATGGAATTGTCGCAACCCCACTTTGGGCAAAGTGGGAGAATGCAACTCCCACTCCCAAAAATGGAGACTTGGAGTCCTCTAGGACTCCCGAAATCTCAGAAGACGATTTGAGGGGTCAAATCTCCTTGCCTTGGTGCGTTCTTTATGTCATTGAAAAGGTCTTGAAGAGTAGATGTCCAAAATGGCCTCGCATGAGCCATTTGGACATTTGCAGCCCAAGTTATGGGCAAAAGAAGGGTCGAGAGTCAAATTGGTAGTTTGACTCCCGACCACTAAAAGTTGGAAATCGACCTCTTTCCGACATCTGATTTTAGAATGTGACATGGCGTTGGAAAGCTCTCAAAGAGATCTACAACTTTTCTTTAGACCTCGTCTTCATTGGACTCTGTAGTCAGGAGATATGAGCTCTCAAAGTCTCGGGACTCCAACCCGGGACAGTTTCGGGACTCCAACTTGGGAGTCTTGGGAAAAAGTGTCATTTGGATGCCACTCCCGTGGAAAGCTGCAGAGAATACTATATGGGGGAAGGTGGTGGCTTCCCCCGAGTCCGGGCCGTGGTGAGTCTTGTGTGTAAAAATGCCTGTGGCTTGTCCCAACACCCAAGGGTGTTCTCGAATGTTAACTAACCCTCTTGCGGTTGGTTTTGGATGCAGATTCAAGCTTGATCTTCTAGTCCATCTTCCTAGTCTAATCCCGGGACTTTTACCACGCCCCTCTACCCCTCTTTAGTGCTGGAAGTCGGGAGAGCCCCTCAAGTCCCAACTTTCCGTAACTACACATAGTTGGACCCTCAAGTGGGTTCAACAAGGGACTTCGGAGTGCGTCAGGAATCCTACCACTCAAATTACCCCTTTAAACAATTACCTAAGTAATTGTGTAATTACATCAAGTTACACATCAAGTTACAATCCTTTTGCCTTTTGTAATTCCCTTTTCTTTTATTACCCTAACGTCCAGGTTTGTTTTTTCCCATTTTTTTCACTCATCACTTGTGACCTATCTTTATCTAATTATCTAAACAAAACCTCACGACTTTACTAAACCTTTAAGTCTTAGCAAAATCTTTATTTCTCAACAAAACCTTTCTATCTTTTGACTAAATTTATGTATTTCCTAACTAAACTCCTACTTCTTCACAAAATCTCTCTACATCTTGGCTAAAGCATTATCTCTCAACAAAACCTCTCTACTCCTTACTTAAACCTTCATTTCTTAGGAAAACTTTTCTACTAAATTAAACTTTTACATTTTGATAAACCTCGATATTAATTTAGAGTGAGTATTACCCTTGGGTGAAATTTGCAGTGAGTTAACAATTATCTCTATGTAGATATTGCATTATTACAAAGTTTGTGACATTGCAAATAAAAAATTATAATTCAAATGGGGTATCAAAATTTTGTTTTCAATACTCATTTGTTGCAATTAAGATTACATCCAAATTAAAATATTGAATTTCGCTAAGTTTCCTCAGTTTAAACCTACCAACACAATGGCTATTAATTTTGAAATGTACCTTAAATGTAAGTATTACATTCCAAAAATCTAAATGTTTTGTGCAATACATATCTTTCAATATGTAAAAACCTAGAATTCATTTTATCCAAGAAGGTTAAAGATTCCTAATTGTACATTATGCATTAAATGGACCAAAATCAAAATGGAACCATCAGAAATATTAACCTAAAGTGCAATATCCACATCCAAGGGTTAGCATATATTTTCATCGAGACCTTGAATATTGTTAAAATAATTAATGAAAGGTTCCTTGCAATGCTTACATGTGGTTTTTTTGCATCCTCTTCAGTGACTATATGCTTAAGTGGAATGATGAGTACGTAGATGACTGGTGCACCAAGGTGGTTTATAATGTTTTGACCAACAGGCAATAATTATTGAATAACAATTTAAACTATTCCAATATTTAACATATCAAGTATTGAATAATTTTTTTGAGAACTTCATTATTTAATATATTGATAATTGAATGATTCATGTGAATATTGATCAATTCTAGAGAAAATGAATATTTAATAATATGTTTCAGATTTTATTATTGAATATATTGAACAGTCAACAATTAAGTACTGAAATTTTACTCAATAATTAATATCAATCAGTTTAAAAATATTGAATAATTAAATGAATATTGAAGTATTATTGAAATTTCATTAAATAGGAATATCATGTATTAAAATCATTCCAAACTTTTCAAAAGTCCAAATTTAATAATTGACCATTTCAGAAGTTGGAAAATTGAAAAGAAACTTTAGTTTGGAAATCACTAAATGCTTCAACAATATTATTACTAACATTTTGTCACTAAATGATCCAACAACTGGATGTTAACAATGTTTTGCTCAAATTCAATAGAAAATTTAAAATTGATCGCCAAGTTTAAAAAATTTAAACTTAAAAATTGAGTTCAAAATTAACTAAATACCTACTAATTAATACAATTTTTTATAATCACATTATGTGGAGCAAAATAAAGTGTTTTAGGTTTGCTACATATGCATGGCTTTGTTTCCTTTCTCTTTGAAATTACATATATTGTAATACTTGAGGGTAACTTCAACATGTGTTTGTGAAATAATTGATTAACTTTGGTCCAAAATAAAATATTCTCAAAAAAATTTCAAAGATTCATTGATTTCCTTGAAAAAAAAATTTTGATTTTTTTTTGAAAAATTTAACATATCTTTAAATAATATGTTAAACCTACCAAGGTACTACAACATGACCATCCAAGTAGAACTTTGCGTTATAACCATACATGAGAAAAAAAATTCAGTAATAGTTACTTTTTAAAATATTCAATTTATACTTAAAATTTAAACATCATAAAAAATGTATATTAGATAAAAATTTTAATTAATGATTACTAAAATTGTTAATTATTACAAGGGAACTTTTATTTCCCATTTTTTCAAACATTGGTAATCATCTCGAAGAAGAAGAAGCCAAATTTAACTAAAGGTCAAATAATAAAATAAAAGTTTTGCACAATCCTCCCTAGTCTTTATAACCTATAGGAATTCATTGTCACAATATGGCAACTTTTGCATTTTTTTCCTTAAGAAAAACCTTCATCCAATTCACATTGGGTTTTCTTTTTCACCATAATGCGAAAATTTGCAAAAAAAAACAACATTCATAACATTTTTCTAAAATTACCTTCATAAGTATGATAAAGTGAAAAAATATTCAATGTTTTCCAATATAACAAGCATGTATGTAAAAATGTTGTCCCATTCATATTAACTATTCTTGGGCCTCAAATGATAATATAAACTTAGGAAAAAAAGCCACTATTACACAAGGCATTCAAACCCACAAATTTGATATTTACATTTGGGCTACATCCCAAAATTAACAACCATTTTATTGGTAGGCTTCAGTTGAGGATACTTAACAAAATGCAATAACACCTTGATCTGGATGTGAACTTAATTGCAACAAATTAATATGAAAAAAATTATAATATCCCCATTTGAATTACAAAATTTTATTAGCAATGCCACAAATTCTATGGCAACATAATACTTGCATAAAGAAAGTTGCCATCTCATTAGAAATTTGACCCATTAGCAATAACCACTTCATGTTATTTAAAAGGTTTTGCAAAAAGGTGTAAATTTAGCTAGGAAATAAATAAATAAAATTAAGAAATGAAGAGGTTTTGCCTTGAAATACAAAAGTTTTGTTGAGAAATAATGGTTTAATCAAAAAATTAAAAAGTGTTGTTGAAAGTAAAGGGTTAGTTAAGAAAATATTGAAGTTTTGTTGAGACACAAAGGTTTTGTCAAGAGGTAGAAGTTTTGCCACAAGATAGAAAAAATTTGTGAGAAAAATATAAATTTTTTTTCAAGAAATAAAGGTTAGCTAAGAAGAAATAGAGATTTTATGAAAAGATAAAAATTTAACCAAGAAATTTTATTTTTTTTGTTTATAGTTAAAACATTGAATGAAGTAAAGCCAAAATGTAAGTGAGTAGGGTAGCTAGGTGGGAAGGTAGTATGGAGGTCAAGGTTGAAAAAAAAATGATTCAAAAGAATAAAAGTTAAAGTTCAACCACAGAAAAAGTTTAATGTGATACAGTGTTTGTTAATTCAAGGTCAATACTTGATCAATAAACACTACCATCATCCTATGGACATAACAATAATTGGTGCAGTAGTGGATGCTAGTTCTTGTTCACCTTAAAGAAGGTTATGCTAGCCCAATTTATTGCATTAGATATAAATTTTACATAATTTTCTCATTAAATCACTCAAGAGGGACCATTGATTAGTGGATATTAGTGTAGTTATGTAGTTGACCCAAGTGTGAACTCATTGCTCATCTAATTTTTATTCCAAAACAAGTTTCGTTATTTGATAAACCTTTCAATGATAAAAATTACTCAAACACCTTTTGTCTTAAAAAAATCACCTTCATTAAATCCTATTCATAAGGGCTTTCCAAGAATATGAAAAGTGTGCCCAAATTTTGCTATAATTTTTAGTTTTGATTTAAATGAATTTTGAGCAAAACTTTATCCAATATTCAATAACTTCTCCATTGGAGGTCAAAACATTATGAAATCAACTCAATGAAATCTTACTCATTGAACGTTTTCCAATGATGTCAAAAGGGTGATAAGGGATGTGATTTGGAAAATCTCGATGCAACAAACAAACAAAACAAACAAATTATCCTCCTTCATAGATAGATAATGAATGGGATGAAATATCAATCTAGTCATTTATGCCTATGCGGAGGATCTTAAATCTAAAAGAAAAATGAATGGGGAAATTGCATTTCAAGCTAAGAAAATAAGATTATTTTACACCCCATGCTTTAAGCCATGGAATATATCCCATCCCACTAGATGCTCTTTTCTTCCATTTGCAAGTTGTGATATAAACCTTTATTTTTTCCTATCCAATATTTTATATGTTGGTCTTCCCTGTAAGAAAGAAAAGAAAATGTGTGTGCTTTGAAAACTATGGCTTTGGAAGTTCCCTTTGAAAGTGCTGAAATATATGTCATATAATTAAAGCCCAATTTATACTAGGAGTCAAGGGCTGAAAAAAACCATTTCTTTTAATCTCTCTTCAGTTTCTTTTCCTCTTGTTGAGTTGGTGAATGATGGAAGGGGTTTTTATTATTTTTACTTGAGATATGATGAAGAAAAACACAAGAATTACAAGAATTTTGTGTTTGCCCATCCATGTGGTTTGACTTTTAAGGTTTAAGAAAAGCAAAGATGAGAAAAAGAATGATCTCAAGAAAAAAATTTGAAAGCACATTATGAAAGGTTGAGGCATCGGTTCTTACTTAATGGCTTGACATGTGAACTCATTGACCCTAAACAAATCATATGTTATTAATAACTTGAGTCCAAACAATAAACCAAGAAGTGCTCAAATTTTCCATGATTAACCTCAAGATATTTTGGCATGATTCTTAGTTTAAAGCATGCCTAATTCCCACCATTGATCCAAGCTTTGAAATACTTTTGAAAAGAGTTGGCTTTTAACAAGTATTACCAAAACAATTGTACCAAATGTCTATCGAATAATTATTCAATTTTTTTTATTCCATGTCAAAAAAATTATTCCAAAATTATTTTCATTTTCGTTTCACAAAATTTAAATCTTTCAAACAAAATAGTTTTTAAAAAAATTTAAATTCCTACGAATAATATAATCATTATTTAACATACCAACATATTATGGTAAATCAAAAAGGGTATTAGGAATAAACAATTGTATAAAAGATTGACGGCCGGAACCATCATAAAGGAAACAAAAAGGGAAGGCCAAACATGGGCCAAAAGACGAATAACCTACAAGAACCAAAAAAAAAGGAAAAGAGTTAGTCCCTCTCGTGGTAGGAAGTTATTTCACCGATGGCCCCTTTAATGTCACTTGCATGCAAATCATGATACTTAATAGTAATGGGAGGTTTAGAACATGCATCACACACCAACACAATCTTCCTCCATATAGCAAAGGCTAAAACACGTTAAAGGGCAATACTAACATGTTGCTTGAAGAATTAAATGCAAAAAGATAAGGATAAATGATCTTTTGATCATCTATGGTGGAAAAGATGGGCACACTCCTTGATGAAACGATCCATATCATGCCTGGGTGTGTTGTGCACTTCCATGGCCATCGGAATAAAATTGTGCCCCTCATGAAGCCCTCTATACTTGTGGATTTTAGTAATGGCGTTAAGTTTGATAACTACACATGTTAGTCAAGTAATGACATTCGAAGCCACCATCTCCCACGTTAGGTTAATAACCACCACATCGGCAACAAGGACTTGGTCCTTTCGAGTCATGTATAAATCGGCTCATAATGAAATTCATGTTGTAATGGAAACCTATAGTTCTTTCCATATAGTGTAGATGATGGCCATATGGGAAAACTCCTGTTGTTCTTTCCATATAGTGTACCCACTCTTTCGAATGATGACATACATGACATCTCAAATGGCATCACGTGTGGCTATTTGTTGATGTTTAAACAAGGAAATAATTAAATGCGTGCCAAATGCATCCAACCTGTGTCCACACTCACATGTCAGAAGACTTGATGCCAAAGGTTGAATCAAACTAAAACAAAAATGTAATGCTGAGGTGAAAGTAGAATGCGCGATGTGAAATGAACAGATAGATGGCTTAACAATCAACCATAGCCCTGCTTCCTTGTTGAATAAGAATGAATGCGACTTTTGGATGTTGAGGAAATGGAGTCGTCCATTAAGATGGACCTAAAGGATGTGTCATGGTGATGTCCATTAAAGATGCTTATAGACTTGGAGCACCAGTAATTATTAGACTCTCAAAAGAGGGATGCATATCCCTAACTACAAAAGGAAGGCCATCTCGTGTTGCATGTAGGCAAAATTAAAGCCAGTGGCAGCCCCTTTCAACCTGAGAAACATATTCTTCCAAAATAGGTCTATTGAAAATATGAAATCTAAAGCACAAATATTAAACATTAGAGCCCAACTCCCTAAAAAAAACAAATGGGGCATAATCCTCCACAGAAAGAAGGCTTATACCACTAAAGGATATCAATAGTTGAACCTGATGCCTCATTAAGGGGCTTTGAAAAGACTCCCATGATCTTGGACCCATAATGTCCCCACATATTTGCATAATTTTCTCATCGAAATTCACCAAAAGAGACAAGAAAGTAAAATAAAAAAGTATTGTCCATGTGAGATAAGAAGGTTAACAAACTACACATGAAAACAAAATGCCCAAAACAACATGGGCATCCCCTAGGAAAAAAAGATCGTCAATATGCACCATGTCTTGAAATAAAACCTCTTCCAAAAAATGTGTGGCAAAGTTCGAAAAACCCACTAGCACACCCAAAATCCATAAGCCATTTTTGACTAAGGTGTAGCCTTGGGTTGAAAGGTGGTCAAAAGCGCGGGTAATTTCACTCAAAGGCCTCATGATGTGTGTATTGTCTATTAGGGGTGGAAAGATGCAACTAAAGGCTCATGTGATGGTCTTTAAAAGAATTCGATAATGAGCTAAAACAAATAAAGGACCTCCTAGGGGGTCATCCTGCCTTGTGCCTCAAGATGATTCAATAATGGTGACCCCCTCCCCATGCTACCCATGCTAGTAATAAAAAGAAGAATGAACGCCATAAAATAATTCGATAAAAATAACAATGTTCACTAAAAGCCCTTTGACATCACACAACTTTTTAAAAATAATAGCTTGAAAAATGTCATTAAAAACATTTTCAACATTGACCTACATCACGGCCCTATTAAGGTGTAGGTTGAAGAGGGTTCGAATATCAAAAGAAATGATTTCATAGCCTCCAGGGGTCGAAACTCCAAATTGGTGGGGGGATGGATGCTTCTAAAATGGCCGCCAAAGTTATAAAATAATGGAGTAATTCATAAATAAAAAAACACTTCATCCACGACAATAAGACAAAAACCACCAATGTTTTTTGCCATTGCCAACAATCTATTAACCCCAACATTAAGGCCATCAACCTAGGGATATCCCCATGAGTAATAATAACCGCATCTTGGAACAATTCCAAAAACCATGAGGATGGGTACTTTGGTATGAAACATCTTGAAAGATGTTCATATACCATCCCAAAAAGCCCACCAGAAAACAAATGGGGAGCAATGGTTAAGGCTTGGGCAAACAAAGTCCTATCTAAAACAAAAATGTGCTCAAGCTGAAAGTCAAAAATAGGTGGAAGGACAAGATCTTAAGGAGGAAAATGCAGTTGGTGTAGGGCAACAATGGTGTCCTTTGAAGGAATAATTGGCATCATGGGCTGGAGATTTCTGGTAGTGCGATTGTACTCAATAGCTCTCTCTAAAGTTAGACATTAGCGAAGACAACTGGTCGAAGAGTCTTCACATGAGTGGAAAGAACAAGGCGCACAAGAGGCACGTGAAGACTTCTACTGAACGGATATTGTAGATGTATTTCATCTCTCTACAGACCTAGAGGATTGTTTTTCTAAGAAGTACATCCATTGAAACAATTTCATGCCTCGAATCCACACTCTTATGGAATGCAAAGCCTTATGCACTTTGGGAGCATCCCTCCAAAAAACCTATGCTTATAAAGAGGATTAGGAATTTGGAAGTTTTTGTAATCTTCTTCCTTTTCCCTTGCTATTTTAGGTTATGAAGACTGATCATGATGAAGAAGTAATTTGTCACTATCTCCACAACTTTGGTGTTTCCCAAATCCATACTCGGGAAGGAGCAAAGTAGCCATTGATTTTATTGCACCACTTAATTCGCATTTTCTGCTTTGTGTTTTCTAAGAATTGCACAAGACTGCATTGTGAAGACAATATAGGATGGTCTTAATTTGTGTGAAGAAAAAATTTGTAATCCATGACATTGTTCAAACTAGTGCCTTGAATTGTTTTGAAGGGTTGCCATAGTGAACTAACACTTAAATGTTGCATGCCTTAACCATGTGGCGTATGCAAAAAAACACACAAATTGCAAGGAGCCTTCAGCAAGAATTTTGAGCTTCTGATTTTATTTCTCTAATTTTACTGAGGGGTGCATAAACCCCAACATTTCTACATGGATTTTCAACTTTCCAACCTCCTCTCATACTAAGAAACAAGGTCATGGCACATCACTTGTGTTGTTTGTTATATAATAAATGTTTGGAAATGTTATAGGGAGTGATTTTAGAGAATGAAAACAAGCTTTATTCTTCTTTCTTGTGATACCGGTGGAGTGCTTCAACAAGCAATTGTTAGTTAGGTTGATTATGCTGAAATAGCCTAGCTTTAGCAGACTGCAGGGATCTTGCACTCTAATCTTTAGATATCTTGTTTGATAAATCTCCTAATCGTTTTGGGTTGCTGTCTACTTTTTTGAGCTCTGGAAATGTGCTAGTGCTGGAAATTTTGACTAAGGGATGGGAGTTCTGAGATTCAAAAGGGATTGACGATACTTGACTTCTCTCCACATAGTGCACTCCTGGGTTGTTTCACTTGGTCCTCAAAAAGGCAGGAAATTTTTGGCTATTGCCCATTTTTCCAGAGCTCTTCATTGCTGGGGGTCTCTTTCGGTTGGTGATACAAAGAAACCCCAGCCATTAGGTTCAAGTGAATTAGGTTCCTCTGGCAATAAGCTGTAATTTTGATCTTAGTTTTAGATTGGGAGTTAGAAATCTGAATGGTGGCCCAGCTTTGGATGCAGCACCCATGGGGTGGCCACCACCCTGAAGGGGTTAAACTAAAATCCTGGTGAAGGATTGCGACAAGTTTCCTAACCTGATTGGATGTTTTTTCTAAATGCAACAGCCAACCAGCCCCCGATTGCTGTGCAATGCAGGTCATAGCAATGTAGGTGAAACCTCATAATGCCATTCAGCTGGTGCAATGTGTGGGAGAGGGTGAGTAGTAACAAGTGTTAAGAATGCGAGGACCAAGAGTCTCTTTTCCTGGTATTCACTCTAATCCAGCTTCACACTCACTTTCCCAGTCCCCAGTTCTTGCCCTGATAACACTCCTCCGCAACTAAATCAGCCAGATTGACTGTTCATCAACCAATGGTGAGCTAATTGCTGGTGGTTTGCTCTCAGGCCTGTCCAGTTGGTAATTTGTGAAACATAGTTTTGATGATCACTCATTAATGCAGGTGCAATGTCTATTTTGGCCAGCACATTAGTGAGTGATGAACAAAACTCTGTTTGCTGTATTTCTTAACAATGTCCAATGTGCAAATGAAGGACTTTATAAGCCAAGCATTCTAAAATCAAAGAATTACAGCACCATGTAATGTGGTCTGCTCACACTGAATGCTGTGAAACTGTTCCCATTAATGCAACCACGGCATAATAGTTTCACCTGTGTTATTTTTCTGGTGAAATGTCACCATTTTTTGACAAAGAAATTGGGAGAATTTTTTTTTTCTAGTGTAAGTTTGACTACATTTGCTATTTTTTTGTTAAATTTGGCTAAAATTTGGATACCAACAAAAGGAAAAAAACACAGTGTTTCACTGGTATTTACAGAAGTCAAATTGTACACTCGTTTAACCAATCCAAAGATATTTACACCACCAGAGCGAACCAACTGCCACTTGTGAAGCATCCATTGACAGCCTATCATTGCCATGTTGTGGCTGAACCCCAAACGACTTGACATCAGGTTTCATCTTCTGAAGTAGCCAGAAATATGGAAGGCTAATGTTTCTACTATCATTTTTTAAATTGCCAGATTTGGCTAACTTGTCTTATGCATGATGGCCATTTCAGCCATATCACAAAATTGAAAAAGAAGGAACTTCATAACGACCCTAAATCTAGGAACTACAGCATCATGTAATGCTTCCTCCTGACGTAATGCTGTGAAATTAGTTTCATAAACTCAACCAAAAGAAAACAAAATTCACTGGTTCTTATGGAACTCAACCAAGAGTATTCATTATCAAATCACAGATACATAAACTGCCAGAATTAACCAACAACCACTCATGCACCATCCATTGGAAGCCTGTGCAGAGTAGTCTTTCTTTCAGGAATTTTTGTTTGCAGCCAGAGTGACAATCATCCATAAGAAGATGTAGAAAAAATTGTGATCATCCCTCAGAAGATTTAGCCAATTCTGGCTATAAACCACACATGAAGTACAGATCTTTAATCATTATTTCATAATTTGGGCTACACATTGAACCAGATGTAGAAATTTGGTGAGCTTTGTGAATTTTCACTTTTACTGATTGAAAACCTTGAAAAAAATTTCATCTTCAAATTTTTTAAATCCACCTTTTGGGAAATTTTCACCAGTAAAAGAAAGCCAGTCAGAACTATTTTGTGGATGGATACCAATTAAATTGACATTGGGTCTCACCTTGATAACCTATCCAGTACAGGATAAATCCTCTAGGTGTGTAGAGAGGTACCACAATACGTGACTTCCAGATAAGTAGATCCCTGTAGTTGGTAAGTATGTAGTGTAAGGTAAAGCCCAAGATAAGGAGTCTAGCATGAGACGACAGTCAAGTGTAGCCCTACTTTTTGGGAATGTCCCCCACCTATGGGCTTTACCTATCATAAAGCACAAGGCAAAATTTATCATGAACCAAACCTATGTAGATCACAAGGCTATGAATGGGAGGGTTTTTATGCCTAGGCCTCAATAGTGGGAGGGTTCTTACACCTTTGAGTAGTCATAATTTCCCTCCCACCCTTGAGGAGTAGGCATAGTATCCCTCCCAATTTCTAGGAGGGAAATTCATAGATATTATGTGCCCTCCACATACACTACAACTTGTATTCAACTGCTTTACAGTGGGCCTGGTGGGTTCGTAGTGGGTAGGTAGTGAACTGGAACACACTGGAAAAGTGTTTCCTGTCCACCCACCGTCCATCCTTTATTGCACGCTGGTGGCTGTTCGTTTGGTCTTGCCGTTTACTCAAAGAGACTGCAGTGCTGCACTTTGCTAATTACGAAGTGGCAAACCATGTCTCTCACCCAGACAAAGAAAAGGGCTTAACTTTTAGCTGTGTTTGTAAAGGTTTTCAACTGGCCACTCTCACATTTTTCCGGTCATGCCAAGTCTGCGAATTTACCTGTTACCAGTATACAAGTCATGTACCTGTTGTGTGGAGTTTCATGCACCCAAAGAGTACACAGTATGTTCACCAAAGATCTCATCTTCACATTTCATTCTGTTGACACCTTGTGGTGATTTGCATAACTACACAATGGTACTCTTTCTGGTTTTTATAGCACTCATTCCTTGAGTTCAACTTGTGGCTAAAAATGCGACAATGCAGGTTCTTAGCAGCATGAAGGATGAGCGGACATTTTCAACACTTTCATTCATGAACTCGAAACTAAGAGGCAATCTATTTGATCATCTCAAATTGGTCGTGGAACATATTTGGAGAACAACCTGGGTAATTTTGTAATTTGCCTTATAATGTAGTAGCTTAGGACAATTGGAAGAACACAAAGAAAAGGTTCAAAACTTAGTTATTGTTTGCCTCTTAAATTAATAGTTTGGCTACAGGGCACTATTTTGTATGAGGACATTGTTGGTCAGCAACACCGCAGGGTCCTTTGACCAATGAACACAATCTAACGGAGTACCATGGCAAGTTCAACATTTCATTGTCGAATAATAATTCTGTGTCAAAAAAGCTTATCCCTAAAAAATTATCCATGAAGATTCTGTGTCAAAAAGAATATCCCAAAAAAATTTCAAAAAATTCCTTATTTTCCTTCATAATTTGTTCTTTGAAATTTTATTTCATTTGAAAATCCAACATTTCTGAAAACAATGCAATTCGTGTTGAAGCTGCCAAGGTACTTCTGTACAGGATGTAATCTTTTGCTGATTTTATATTGGTAACAGGCCTCATCCACACACAATTCAGCT
>Ga0209611_10008716_pt1 | contig 15682 bp, 10 predicted proteins | sample S1TSphgellanicum_3_FD_187693 | JGI IMG/M metagenome (GOLD analysis project Ga0209611, IMG submission 187693) | Host-associated microbial communities from peat moss isolated from Minnesota, USA - S1T2_Fc - Sphagnum magellanicum MG (SPAdes) (version 2) | ecosystem: Host-associated > Plants > Peat...
CGGATGATGCGATCCTGGGTTTCGAGATCGCGGTTGGAGCGGCGGGCGCGCTCGCCTGGCAGGTTGTCGATTTCGGCGCGGAGGATGCGTTGGGGTATGTGCATGGCGGGGGCAATGTAGGAAAATTGTCTTTTGCTAGGCAAGTGAAATGTTTCGGTGGCGGGTTGATGCGGCTTTCGTTCCGAGGACGTGATGGGTGGCGATGCGCTTACCCTTCGTACGGTTGTCGTTGTTTGTTTATTGCGTTTCGGAGATAGCCCGGGCGCTGGCCACCCGCCGGGGGCGGGAAACTGTCAACTCGGATATTGCGCCGACGGGGAGCGAAAGCGGCTGGACTATTGACGACGGCGAGGGTTGAAGCGTCGCCGGGTCGAGGAGGGCCCAGCTTGATGAAACACCGCTTTCTCCGTGCCATTGCGATTGCCGTGCCGTGTATGATTTCGATGGCGGCACATGCCGCGCCCCCAGGTGCCATCACCTATCTGGTGATCGGGTCGGCTGACCCGAACAAGAAATTGCCCTTGCTCGATGGGGTGCCGAATGCCGGAGTCAGCAATATCGATATGGCTTTGCCGGTTCGCTATTTGCAGCACGGCTATAGCTATGAGGTGATTATCGGCGGCCAGAATTTCGCTTTCACCGGCACCTGCGTCGCTGCCTATACGCTGATCTCCAAGGCGAATGGCGGCAGCCAGCTGATCGTCAGTGGCAGCACGGAGCCATTCAGTTGCAGTGCGACGGCCGTTGGCCAATGGCCGTTTCCGACGCCGAAGATTCCAAACCTCCGCGGGCCTGCGGTGCTGAGTGCGACGCTGCAGTTCGGCAAGAAAATGATCAAGGCCAGCATTCCGCTCGCCATCGAATGAACCGGGTGGCCAAAGGCAACAAAATCCCCGCACTGGCGGGGCAAGCACAGCAAAGCAGTTGAAAGCAGCTGGTTTGTTTCGCTAGCCTCCCGTGCCAGTCAAAAAGACTGGCCTGGGAGGCTGCGCCGATGAAAAACCCGCTATTGCTGTGCCTTGTTTGCCTGGTTCCGCTCGCGGCGCGGGCGGCCACACCGCCTGGTGCCATTACCATGGCGGTGATCGGCCCGGCCGATCCGAACGGGAAGGTGCCGGTGATTAACGGCGTGCCCGGATCGGGCGTCACCAATCTCGCTGTGCCGTTCCCTGGGCTCTACCTCACCCATGGTGGCGGTTACAGCATAACCATCGCCTCACAGAATTTTGCCTTCGCTGGCAGTTGTGTAACCAGTTACGTCCTGAAGGCCGTGGTCAGCGGGGTCAGCAAGGTCATTTCCCACGGCAAGACCAAACCTTATAATTGCGGCACGGAAACGCTGTGGGCCTGGGTTTGGAACACCCCAGCCATCCCCAATGATCCCGGACCGGCCACACTTGTCGCCAGCGTCGAATTCGGCACCACCGTGGTGAAGAAGTCGGTCGCGCTCACCATCCAGTAGCGGCGGGTTCACGCGCCGGCCGGCGGAGGTCGCCAGGGCCGGCCGGGCGTGGCAGATAGGGCGTTTCCCCGCCCGGCCTGCGTGCCGGGCCGATCCGGCGCACCGCCGGAACCGAAAGGCCTGTTGCGCTCGTGACCCCATCCGCCCGCCTGCTTGCCGCCATCGAGCTTCTGGAGGAGATCGAGTCCGCCGATCGCCGTCCGGCGGATGCCATCGCCAACGCGTTTTTTCGCGATCGCCGCTTCATCGGCTCCGGCGACCGGCGCGCCGTATCTGATCGCGTCTGGGGCGTGTTGCGGGCCCGCCGCCGGCTGGGCTGGTGGCTGGACCGCAGCGGCGCCAGCCCGGCACCGCGGCTGCTGGTGGCGGCCTCCTTGTTGCTGGAGGGCTGGACTCTGGAGGGCGTGGAAAAATCGTTTTCCGGCGGACAGTTTGCCGCGCCGCCGCTGGGAACGGCGGAAAAGGCGGTGCTGCGTCCGCTGGAAACCCGCACGCTGGATCACCCGGACATGCCGGAGCCGGTTCGGCTGGAAATACCGGACTGGATTCTGCCCGCGTTGCAAACCCGCTTCGGCACCGGCCTGGCCGCCGAAATGGCGGCGATGGCCGAACCCGCGCCACTCGATCTGCGGGTGAATCTGCTGAAAGCCAGTTTGGCCGAGGCCCAGGCAGCTCTGGCCGCCGAAGACATCGCGGCGGAACCGACACGCTATTCGCCCTGGGGGTTGCGGGTTGCGCATCGCCGCGCCGTTACCTCCGGCGCCGCTTTCCAGACCGGCATTCTGGAAATTCAGGACGAAGGCAGTCAGCTTGTGGCCCATCTGGTCGGTGCGGCGCCAGGCATGCGGGTGGCCGATTGGTGCGCCGGGGCAGGGGGCAAGACGCTCGCCATCGCCATGACCATGGAGAACAAGGGCCATATCGTCGCCTGCGACGTCAGCGAAAAGCGCCTGGACGGGGCGGTGAAACGCCTGCGCCGCGCCGGCGTGCATAATGTGGAACGCCATCTGACGGTGGATGGCGACAAATGGGTCAAGCGCCGTGCGCAAAGTTTCGATCGTGTGCTGGTTGACGCGCCCTGCACCGGCACGGGAACATGGCGCCGCAACCCCGATGGACGCCTGCGGCTGACCGCGAACGATCTCGCCGAACTGGAACCGAAACAGGCCCGCATCCTCGATACGGCCGAGCGCCTCGTGCGCCCTGGCGGCCGGCTGATCTATGCCACCTGCTCGCTGCTGCGCGAGGAGAACGAGGCGCAGATCGAAGCGTTCTGCGGCCGCCATCCGGGCTACCGGGTGGTGCCGGTCAGCGAAATCTGGGCGCTGCCGGCGCCGCTGCCATCCGGCGGTGACACTCCGTTCATGGTCCTGACGCCGCTGCGCCACGGAACCGATGGTTTTTTTGCCGCCGTGCTGGAGCGGGTGGTGGAGGCAGCAGCGGGATGATTTCGGTGCGCCGCGCGGAATTGTCGGATGCCAGCGCCATCGGCGCCGTGCATGTGGCCGCCTGGCGCAGCGCCTATCCCGGTATCCTGCCGGATTCCTATCTGGCCAAGCTCTCGCCCACGCGCCTGGCCTTGCATTACCGCGCCGCTATCGCCTCCGGCGCCACAGTGATGGTGGCCGCTGCCACCGGCACCGGCCCGCGGATCGTCGGTTTCGCCACCGCCGGCGGTGCCCGCACCCAGGGCCTGGGCGATGCCGAGATCGAAACGCTCTATGTGCTGGATGATTTCCGCGAGCAGGGCGTGGGCCGCCGCATCATGCGCGAAGCGGCGACGCAATTGGCCGCACGCGGCTGCCGTTCGGTTTTCGTGTGGGTGCTGCGCGACAACCCCAGCCGGTGGTTCTACCGCCATCTCGGCGGCCAGCCCGCGGCCGAGGGGCAGACGCGTCTGGCGGGTGTCTCGCTGTCTCAGGTCGCCTATGCCTGGGACCCGATCGACAGGCTGCTGGCGCCGGAAGAAAAGAAGATCCGCTAAGCCGCGACGGGATAGCGAGCCGCGCATAAACGTGCGGCAACGCGTCGGGTGGAAAGGCGAACAGGCAGCAAGCGCGATCTGCGGTTAAATCGCTTGCTTTTCTTAGAGCATGATCCGGCACTATGCGGTCAGCTGCCGGATGAACATGCTCGCCAAAACAAAGAACGAGAGCGGGATGCGACACTCGACAACGATTCGATCAGATCGCATCCCGCTCTAGAACAGATTTTGGATGGTGGTCTATTTTCCGCTGACCCAATCGAGCAGTTCCAGCGCCGGCTGTAGCCCCGCCAGTGCGCCGGCGAAGGAGGCGTAGCCGAGGCTGGTGCGCAGGCCATAAATCTCCGGCAGCTTGGCAAGCGCCACACCCTGCCGGCGCAGGGTCAAGCCATCGAACACGATCGAGCCCAGTACAAGAAGAAACAGAAAGAGCGGGAATAGCCGGCTGAACGCGGCGGCCGACGGGTGGATGAGGGTGGCGCCCAGATCCTGGCCCAGCAGAAACGGCACGCCGACCAGCGCGCAGAACACGATGGCCCGCATGAATCCATCGTTGCCTCTGATGCGATGGAACACGTAGCCGAACAGGAATCCGGCAATCACCCAGATGCCAACAGCATTGATCAGTTCATTCAACACCGACATCACGCCGCCGATACTCTGCTGCTGATCGACAAGACGGTAACTGGGATCGACAATCACGGCCTGCATCAGAGTAAGCCAGGTCGCTGCCTTGCCACTGATATGCAGCGTCAGGTCCAGCGGCAGAACAAGCTGCAACAGGCCGGCCGCGGCAAGGCCGGAAGCCGCGCCCAGAACACCGTTCTTCCAGGGGCTTCCACCAGGCCCGGCACCAAACAGTATTTTCCGGGCCGCCTCGACATCGTTGCCGAGCGTCGTTTGCGCCGTCGCCGCCATCGCCGCCACCACCGCACGCTGGTTTCGCAGCGCGTCTTGTGTCACCTTGCCTTTGGTGAATTTATCTTCCAGCGATTTCAGCCGCTTGCTCAACAGATCGGATTCGCTGCGAAAGGCCAGGATGCGCGCCGCCAACCCGGCCTGCGGCTCGCTCGCCACATCGCCTGCGCCCACCAGGAGAAAGCCGAACAGCAGCCAGCCTGACCCGATCAGCACCAGCACGCTGACCGGCTCATGCAGCCACAGGGTCAGATAGCCGGCAAACGCCGCCTGCACCAGGATCAGCGTGCTGTCATCAAGCTGGAAGCGCTGTTCGAACGGCTGTTGTCTTCGCGACTCATCCAGGCATTGCAGGGCTGCACAGACCGCGAACAGCGAGAGCACGGTTCCATACCCCTGAAACAGCGTCATGAAACTGAAAATGCTCAGGCTGGCGAGGTCGGGATCGCGCCCCAGCCCGGAGAGGGATGGGCCGACGATCAGAATGGCGAGCGGGAACAGCACGGCAAACCGGCTGCGCCGATAGAATGCCGGTACCTCGCCGGCACGCAGCATCGACGCGCCGATTTCGCGGTAGCCGCGCAGCAGCAGCGCCACCACGATCACCACAACGCTGGGCGGGCCGATGGCACCCAGCAGGAAGCCGATCGGATTTTCGCCATAATGCGGCATGAACAGGCCCCAGAGCACCGCCAGAAACACCCGCGCGGCATCCGCCGCCTGCGGAAAGAGCGGCACAAAAAACACCAGAAATGACGCAAGGAGCGAGGAGCGCATCAGCCTGCCTTGCGGCATCACGGTGCGGAACAGCCAATACACCGGCAGCCAGGTGAACAGCAGGGCAACCGCCAGCCACGCCAGCACCAGCGCCAGCAGCGCGGCCTGGGACGGCGTGAGGTCCAGCCCCAGCACGGTCTCGCCGAGCGAATTTATCCATTTCAGATCCAGCGATTCGATGGTCTGCGGCCAGATCACCATCCGTTCTGCATAGGCAGCCAGGATCGCCACGCCCAGCAGGACGAACGACGCCAAGGCCGCCAACACGCCGGTGATCCGCCTGGGGCCCTGGGGGTGCGGCGTTTGGTAGAGCCGCAGCAGCGGCACCATCATGATCACCACCAGGAAGGCGATGGGGGCATAGAAATCGATATCGAAACGGGATTGCCGTGCTTCGTCGTCCACCAGCTCTCTCAGCCCGAACGCCGCTATCGTCCAGTGCTCGAGTTCCAGCAGCAGCGGCTGCACCGCCAAAGCGAGCATGAAGGCGAGCAGTGCAATCACCCCCGCTTGCGCGCGGTCGATCCGGCCCGGATCGGGGCTGTGCGGCCGATGCCGGCCGAGCGCCCAGCACACCAGGCCAGCCGGCGAAGCTGCCGCCAGGCCCAGCAGGATTGCCCGCACCAGCGAGGGCAGTGCCTCCGGCATGCTGCGCCAGGCCTGAAACAAGCCATTATTCGGTGCGGCCTGCGGCTGCACCTGCCCTTGGGCGGATAAGGATGCCGGCTCGGCATCGGGCGCCTGGGAGTAAAGCCGCATTTCACCCAGATTTTCCGGCTGGGCGGAGCCGTGCCAGGCGCTGCCACCCTCCACCGCCGTGTCGGCCGGCCGTCCTGCCACCCTCAGCAAGCCGCCAAAGCCTTCGATGGTCAGGCTATCTTCCGGCAGCATTGGAAAGGCCGTGCCGCCATGGCTGAAAATCTCGCCTTGCGGCACCGCATATGTGCCGGCGAGCTGCGTGCAGGCCCCGGGCTGTGCAGGCTCCGTCACCTTGATGCGGCGGTGCTGTTTCCAGATCGGGTCGGCAAGGCCGATCCAGGTGCCGATCTGCACGCCGGTCATCCGCGCAACCATTTCCGGCGTTTCCATGCTGCCCAGACGCGCCCAGGCCACCAGGGCGTTATCCGCGGGAAGGCAGGCCTGCATCGTCACTGTCACCTCGCCGGACTCGCTGCGGCGGATGGTGAGATGGCGCCAGATCGCGCTGATGGGGGCAGGGTTTGCGGCAATCACCCCGGGCATGAGGCCAAATCCGTCCGGCCCGATGACGGCGCGCTGCGTTCCGCTCGCTTGCCCGATATGTACCTCCTCCTGATCCGGCAGCCCCTGCAGTATTTGAAGGGCAGCATTCCCCGAACCGATGGTGCCGATGAGGCGAACCGTTGGGTCTGGCTTGGGGATGGCGCTCACATTCAGGGTGGCGGGCACCGGAGGGCGGCGCACATACCCAAGAATCGTCGTGAACAGGCCGAATGCGCCGGCGCCATCGATATCCGCCGGCATGCCGCGCGAGGCATAGGGAAAGGCGAGAAACCCGTCTTTCGGCCGCACCGATATCTGGTTGGGGCCGGGGCGAAGCAGCACATCGAAGGTCGAGGTGGGTCCGTTGCCTACCCGGTCTTCGACGAACACGCCGTTGACGAAGAGCAGCACGTGCTGCCCGCGCGGCTGGGTGGCGATCATTCGCGCGGGTCCTGGGCAGAATTTGGCCGGGTGAACCAGACGCTCGGTATCGAAGGCGGGCGGCACCGCCAGCGGACCGTTGCAGGAATCATCGAAAGCCAGGATCAGCGGCACATCCAGCCTGGCGCCGGCGAAACTCAGCGCGGTGCGCAGGATCGACATATGGATCTGCACCAGCACCAGCAGCATGGTTGCCGCCAGCAGCAGACTGGCCGCCCACAGCACGCGTCGGACCGAAAAAACCTGCATCGCGCTGCCTTGAGGATGACCGCGTCGGGGATGAATCTGCGCCCTATCGTAGGCCCGCTTCGCGGCCCAGCACCAGACCGGACCCGACACCCGCCATCCTCGGGGCGATCAGGCGAGGCGTGGTCAAATCCGAGTGTCCGGCAATCCGGGGCGTGGTTCTTCAATTCCTTCGTTACAACAGCTAGCTTGGCGCTTGGCGCTTGTCGGGCGGGAAGGGCGGAATTGACCAGCACGGGGATGGAACAAGACGCCGGGGCGGCCGCTTTCCTGCGCGGTGTTGGCGAGATGGCCGGGCGTATCGCCGCGCATGATTGGTCAGGCTCCCTGGGGCCGATTTCCGCCTGGCCAGGCAGCCTGAAAACGGTGGTTGGCCTGCTGGTGCATTCGCCGGTGCCGATCGTTCTGCTCTGGGGCGATGACGGCATCATGATCTATAACGATGCCTATTCGGTGTTCGCCGGGCGCCGCCATCCGCAGATCCTTGGCAGCAAGGTGCGGGAAGGCTGGCCGGAGGTGGCGGCGTTCAACGATCACGTGATGAAGGTGGTGCTGGCTGGCGGCACGCTGGCCTATCGCGACCAGGAACTGACCCTGCTTCGGTCTGGCAAGCCGGAACAGGCCTGGATGAACCTGGATTATTCGCCGGTCTTCGATGAAAGCGGCAAGCCGGGCGGGGTGATCGCGATCGTCGTCGATACCACCGAACGCGTGCTGGCCGACCGCCGGATCGCCGCCGAACGCGACCGGCTGTCGCAGATGTTTGCCCAGGCACCTACCTTCATGGCGCTGCTGAGCGGCCCCGAGCACAGATTCGATCTTGCCAATCCGGGCTACCAGAAGCTTGTCGGGCATCGCCAGCTGGAAGGCCGGCTGGTGGCCGAGGCGCTGCCCGAGGCGGCGGAGCAAGGCTATCTGCAGCTTCTCGATCAGGTGTTCACCACCGGCCGCGCCTTCGCCGCCAACGGCGCCCGCTATGCAGCACAGCCAGTACCGGGCGGCCCGATCACCGAGCGCTTCGTCGATTTCGTCTATCAGCCGATCACCGATGCGGCTGGCGAGGTGGTGGGCATCTTCGTCGAGGGCGCCGATGTGACAGAACGGGCGCACGCCGATGCGGCGTTGCGCGAGAGCGAAGCCAGGCTGCGCGAATTGAATGCCACGCTCGAGCAGCGCGTGGCTGAACGGACCAGCGCGCTCGCGGAAAGCCAGGCCCGCCTGCGGACGATTTTCGAAACCGGCAATCAGTATCAGGGGCTGCTGAGCACCGATGGGGTGCTGCTGGAGACCAATGCCGTCTCTCTCAAAGGCATCGGTGCCATGCTGGAGGATGTGCGCGGCCGCTATTTCTGGGAGACCCCTTGGTTCGCCGGCACGCCGGGTCTGCCGCACCTGGTCAAGGAGGCGATCGCGACGGTGGCACGTGGCGGCAGCATGCGCCAGGAAGTCCGCATCAACCTGCCGGAAGGCGGCTGGCGCTGGTTCGATTTTTCGATGCGGCCCCTGCTGGATAACGAAGGCCGGGTCGTCGCCATCGTGCCGGAGGCGATCGAATTCACCGATCGCCGTGCCGCCGAGGAGGCGCTGCTGCAGGTGCAGAAGATGGAGGCGGTGGGCCAGCTGACCGGCGGCATCGCCCATGATTTCAACAATCTGCTGGCGGCGATCACCGGCAGCCTGGAGTTGCTGGAGCGCCGCATGTCGCAGGGCCGGCTGGGCGGCGTGGAACGCTATATTGGCGCGGCGCAGGGCGCGGCGCGGCGGGCGGCGGCCCTCACCCAGCGGCTTCTGGCCTTCTCGCGCCGGCAGACTCTCGATCCGAAGCCCACCAATGTGAACAAGCTGATCGGCGGCATGGAGGAGCTGATCCGGCGCACCGTGGGGCCGATGGTGGCGGTGGAGGTGGTGGGGTCCGGCGGGTTGTGGCTCACCAGGATCGATGCCTCGCAGCTGGAGAACTCGCTGCTGAATCTGTGCATCAATGCGCGCGACGCGATGGCACCGGATGGCGGGCGGCTGACCATCGAAACGGCGAATAAATGGTTCGATCAGCGGGTGGCGCGCGAGCGCGATCTGCTGCCCGGCCAATATGTCGCGCTGTGCGTCAGCGATACCGGGATCGGCATGACGCCAGAGGTGGCCGCCAGGGCCTTCGATCCGTTCTTCACCACCAAGCCGCTCGGCGAGGGGACGGGGCTTGGCCTATCGATGATCTACGGATTCGTTCGCCAATCGGGCGGCCAGGTGCGGATCTATTCGGAAGTCGGCCGCGGCACCACGATGTGTCTGTATCTGCCGCGCCATGTCGGCGAGGACGAGGAAGCGGAGGAGCCGCCGGCGCGGGCGGGCATCGATGAAGGCGCCGGAGAGACCGTTCTGGTGATCGATGACGAGCCGACGGTGCGGATGCTGATCGTGGAAGTGCTGGAGGAGAATGGATATACGGCGATCGAGGCGGCTGATGGCCCAGGCGGGCTGCGCATCCTGCAGTCGGATGCGCGGATCGATTTGCTGATCACCGATGTCGGTCTGCCGGGCGGGATGAATGGCCGCCAGGTGGCCGATGCGGCGCGGCTGGCAAGGCCCGCGCTCAAGGTGCTGTTCGTGACCGGCTATGCGGAGAATGCGGCGGTCGGCAACGGCCATCTTGAGCCGGGGATGCAAGTGATCACCAAGCCGTTTGTGGTTGCTGCCCTGGGCAACAAGGTGCGCGAATTGATCGACCAGAAGAGCCTTGCCTAGCGTGGGTTTTGCTGGGTGCGTGTGTCGGCCGGAATTGCCAGGTGATGTGACATGATCGTCCGCCCACGCCCGACGGCCTTCGGCCTGTTATTCATCCTGCGCGGCTCCATCGTGCCGCTGATCCTGCCGCGCCTTCTGGTGGTGGTGGCGGTTTCGGAAGCGGTGGTCTGGGGGCATCATCTGGCGCCGGGCCGGTTGGGCGATATCAATCCGGCGCCGTTCACCTTGCTGGGTCTGGCGCTGTCGATTTTCCTCGGGTTTCGCAACAACGCCTGTTACGAGCGCTGGTGGGAAGGGCGCAAGCAATGGGGCCAGCTTCTCGGCGAATCCCGTAGCCTGGCGCGGGACTGCGTGGCGCTGCTGCCGGATGATGCGGGTCTGCGCCGGCAATGCGGGCATCGCGTGGTGGCATTCGCGCATGCGCTGCGCTGCCAGCTACGTGGCGCGGACGACCAGGTTTTGCGCGACTGGCTCAGCTTGCCGGAATGGAGCTGGGTGGCGCGCAGCCGCAACAAGCCGGATGCGATCATGCTGTGCCAGGCTGCTGCCTTTGCCGCCTTGCTTGGCGAGGGCAGGCTGACGGATATGCGCTATCGCATCCTCTCCGAACGGATGGAAGCGATGACGGCAATCCATACGGCCTGCGAGCGCCTGCGGTCTACGCCCACACCCTTCACCTACACCTTGCTGCTGCATCGCACCGCCTGGCTGTTCTGCCTGCTGTTGCCGTTCGGCATGGTGGGGAGTTTGGGCCTGGCGACGCCGGTGCTGACGGCCATTCTGGCCTATGCGTTTTTTGGGCTGGATGCGCTGGGGGAGGAATTGGAGGAGCCGTTCGGCGAATCGGCCAATGCGCTGCCGCTGGACGCGATGGCGCGCGGCATCGAGATCGCGGTCGGTCAGGCCCTTGGCGACGAAATCCTGCCTGACGCGTTGGCGCCGAAGAACGACGTGCTGTTATAGGAGATTGCGGCCATGGCGGGCGTTTTTCACGGCATCGGGCAGGCGATCCTGCTGGCGGCCAGCATGCTGTGGTCGGTTTTTTGGAGTCTGGTGCTGGGGTTCGCGCTCTCCGGCATGATCCAGTCGATGGTGTCGCAGGCGCGGGTGCGCAGCCTGCTTGGCGGCGATGGGCCAAGGGCGCTGGCGCTGGCGACGCTGTTCGGGGCCGCGAGCTCCAGCTGCTCCTATGCTTCGGCGGCGATCAGCCGGTCTTTGTTCAAGCGCGGGGCTGGGCTGGCGCCCTCTCTGGCGTTCCTGTTCGCCTCGACCAACCTGGTGGTGGAGCTGGGGTTGGTGCTGTGGCTGTTGCTTGGCTGGCAATTCACCTTGGCCGAGTGGGTGGGCGGCGTGGTGCTGGTGGCGATCATGTCGGTACTGGTGCGGCTGACCTATCCGCGGGCTTTGGTGGAGGCGGCGCGTGCCCATGCGGAGATGGGCGGCGGGCATGACCATGCATCGGCGCCGGTGTCCGGCGATGGGGTCTGGCAGAAACTGCGCAATCCTGAGCTGAAGCTGAGGATCGCGCAGAGCTTTTCGATGGATGTGTCCATGCTGTGGAAGGATGTTTTGGCGGGCTTCCTGATTGCCGGCGCCCTGGGCGCCTTCGTGCCGGACGGGTTTTGGGCGGCACTGTTCCTGAAGGACGCCCCCGGGTGGCTGCACGCCCCGGCTGATGCGGCCATCGGCCCGGTGATCGCGGTGTTCAGCTTCGTCTGCTCGATCGGCAATGTGCCGTTGGCGGCCATATTATGGGGCAGCGGGATCGGCTTTGGCGGTGTGCTGGCTTTTCTCTACGCCGATCTGATCGTGCTGCCGTTGCTGGACGTGTATCGGCGGTTTTACGGATGGCGGATGGCCGCCTATATCGCCGGGATTTTCTATGCCACGATGGTGCTGGCAGGTCTGGCGGTGGATCTGGCGTTTTCGGCCATCGGCCTGGTGCCGCAGCACCGGCCCGGCGCGCGGATGGCGCCGATGCATTTTGCCATGGATACGACATTCTGGCTGAACCTGGCCGCCCTCGCCCTCTCGATCACGCTGCTGGTAACGGCGCGGCGCCATCCGGCGCGGCACCCTCACCACTGCGCCATGCACGGATAGGCGGGGCATGCGCGTTCATGATTGATTAAGCGACAGGCGGCAAGATAAAGCCACGGCGCGATCATTTCGTTGTAAAATTGTAACAATACTGGTTGCAACCGTTCCTGGTGCGCGTGACGCAAGCGCATCGCCTATGGGGGAAGAACGACTTGGCCAAGACCGGTGTTACCACATCCCGTTCGGGCCGTAATCTGCCGGGCGTAGCTGGCGCGGGTGACGGCCTGGCGGAGAGCATGGCCGCCTTGCCATCCGTATTGCTGATCTCCGTGCTAAGCCTCGGCCGCGCCGATTACGTGTTGCGCCAATTGGTGGAATTACCTGGTTGGCTCGGCAAATTCTCCCAGCGCACCGGTATTCTATGCCATATCGTGGTGCGCAACAACGATCCACGCATGTCCTTCGCCGAGGTGGCGTCGCGTGTCGCCGAGATCGATGGGTCCATCCCTCTGCTACGATGCACGCTGATTACCGATGTGCCGAATAATGGCTTCGGTGAAGGCCATAACGGCAATGTGGCGCTGGTGCCGAGCGATTATGTGCTGATCCTGAATGACGATATCGATTTCCCGCATATTGGCTGGCTGGATGATGCGTGGCGCATGCTGCTGCACGATGACAATCTGGCCTGCGTCGCCGGCGAGGAGAACCCCAAACATCTCAACCCCGGCTTCGGCAACGGCCTGCTGCCGGAGGCACCGCATCTGCACGCGCTCTCTTACGGCGAGGCGTCGATCCTGCTTTGCCGGCGGGCAGCCCTGGACCGCGTTGGCGGCTTCCATGCCGATTATGCCTGGGCCATGTGCGAGGATGCCGATCTTTCGCTGCGATTTCAGCAGGCGGGCTTGCGCATCGCCTATCTTTCCATGCCGCATCGCCATTGGCGCAGCTCGTCATTCAACACGCTGCCGCCGCCGATAAAATCCTCCATCCTGGAGCATAATCGCGCCGCCCTCTTCGCCAATTGGCATGACAGCCTTGCCACCGGCGATATTGGCCGGTTCGAGGTTTTCGATGTCTGGAGCGACGGGATTGGCGACGTGATGTGCGCGCTGCCGCATCTGCTGGCCAGGATCGGCCCGCTCAGCGCCGAGCAAAGGCGGGATATCGTGGTGAATACGAGCCATCCCGAACTGATCGAATGGCTCGGTCTGGCCGGGATCAGGCTGATGTCGGTGGCCGATCTTGCGCAATTGCGCGCGCAATTGCGCGCCGATGGCATAACCACCCTGCGCTCGACGCGGCAGATGAATTTCTCGCTGCCGTTCAATATCCATGCGCTGATGGCGGGCACGCTTGGGATCGCGCCCGCCGGCGATTCGGCGCGCGCTGATCTTGCCGGCCTGCTGCGCCGGCTGCGTTTGCCGCCGGGTTTGGTGCCGCGACCAGGCGCCTATTGCGTGGTGCATCTGGAATTCGCCCGCGACCATGAAGGGCGCGGCCTTTCGCCAGCCGCAACATCGCGTCTTCTGGCGCTGTGTGGCGCTCTGTTCGACCATATCGTGCTGGTGGGGCGTGAGTGCCGGCTTTCGGCCGATATGTGCGGCGCGGATGCGGCGTCGATCACCGATCTGCAAGGCGCGCTCTCTTTGCCGCAATTGGCGGCGCTGGTGGCACATGCGGGGTTTTTCGTCGGTATCGATTCGTTTCCCGCGCATCTGGCCCAGGCGGCCGGCGTGCCCGCCGCATTGGTGTTCGGTGCTGTCCATCCGCTGACCCGCAGCTGGAACACCAGCCGCCTCTGGCCATTGACGGCGGCTTTGGACTGCATCGGCTGCTATCACACCCAGTTGGAACCGAGCGTGCCGTTCTGCATGCGCCGTGACCAGGCCTGCATGAGCGCGTTGCCTTCCGAAGCAATGGAGCCGGTACTGCGCGCCATGATCGAGGGCAGGCCGCATGACTGGTCGGCCGCCGAACTCCGCCTGCAGGGCTTGCAGGCGCGCCTGCTGCGCGTGGCGCGGTTTCATCCGGCGCCGCCCGAACGCCTGTTTCGCCCGGCGGCGGCGCCGAACGAACAGATGAGCAACATGATCTATCGCATGACCGAACATATGGCGGAACTGCTGCGCGACCAATACCAGACCAGCGCGATGCGGCAATTGCACGGACGAATCCATGAGCTGGAATCGGAGCTGTTCCGGCATCGTGTGGAAGCCGACTCTGCGCCGCACGGCCTGCGCGCCACATCGGCTCTTTTGCCGCAGAGCGATGCCGCCGGGCCGCGTGGCACGCGAATCCTGCAACTGGCCAGGCTGGCACTGACGCCAACACGATGCACGATACGAATCTCCGATCAATGGATCGATATCGCTGCCGACGCGGATGATCCGCAAGTGCTGCTGCCCTCGATCAATGCCAATGGCCGCGTGCAATTGCGCCTGTCTTTCGTGATTGCCGCCGGCGACGCGTTGCAGGTCTATTGGGCGAGCGGTGAAGACAGTTTTTCGAGCGAGAATGTGCGCACCGTCATGGGCGAATCCGTGGCTGTCGCTGCCAGCTTCATGTTCGACGCGGTTTCGGGCGTTCCCCTGCGCATCCGCATCGACCCGACGACTGGTGTGGGCGTATCGCGGCTGCATGGCTCGCTCGGCGGCGCCTTCGTGCTGTCCGATCCTTCGGCTGCCGAGCCTGCGTCGCCGGGTCAGGAGACGATCATTGTCGCTGCCACGTCTTCGCCAGATGCGGAGACCGAACCCATGCGCCTGCAGCCCCGCCCGCCCTCGCGCGGTGCCGCACGGAGGCGCAGCAATGTCTGAGCCGGCGGCAATGCCGCTTGCCCAGGACTTGATGTCCTGTTTTCAAAGCCTGGGCGATAATTGCGAATTCGGCTTTGTCCAGCGTCATTTCGGCTGCGAGCCGCTCGGCTTGTTCCGGTTCAACTGGATCGGCATGGAAGCTCTGCTGCGCGGGATCGGCACGGGGTTCGAAGGCATTGGCGACCCGGACAATTTTTTCATCAGCACCGATCAGGCCGGCGAATTCATTATCCAGGACAAGATCTACGGGTTTTACACCCATACCGGCCGTTACGATGGCCAGATAGACCGGCAAAGACTGATGCAGCTCGAAATGACCAGACTGACCTTCCTGGTCCGCAAATTTTTCGATGACTTGTCCGCCGCCGAAAAAATATTCGTCCGCAAGGGCGACGGATCGGCGTGCTACGAGACCATCCAGCCGCTGCATCAGCACCTGCAATCCTTCGGCCGCAACATGCTGCTCTGGGTGGTAACGGCGGATGAGTCGCACCCTTCCGGCACCATCGAACGCATCGAAACCGGCTTGCTGAAAGGCTATCTCACGCGATTTGCCCCTTACGGCTTCGCGCAGGATTTCCTGGCCGATGAATGGGGCGCCCTGTGCAGAAACGCCTATGCGATGCATCTGGGCGGCGGGGATCTACATACCACGCGCGGGTCAGCGCTCGTTTGATTGTCGGTTGGTAATACCCGCCGTCATTGAGATTGGATTGGTATGGCATAAGCGTGATTCGCGCATCCAGGCGCTGGGCAAATGCCCGGCGTGGATATGGCGGAAGGCGCTTTGCTTTTCCGCGCTACAGCATTGTTCCAGGGACGTTGTTCTCGTGCCTTGCGCTGGGGGCCAATTGTAAGTCACCGCATTGCCGAGATTGCTGTGACTGTGCGCGCAAGAACCGTTCACGTCTTCGTGTGTTCGTGCCTCGCTGGTTCATCTGTTCCAGGTGCCTGGGCAGGCAAGGCAGTTCGCGCAGGGCGCGAAGCCGACGCAAGGATACAACCAAAAAA
>Ga0209611_10008717_pt1 | contig 15681 bp, 13 predicted proteins | sample S1TSphgellanicum_3_FD_187693 | JGI IMG/M metagenome (GOLD analysis project Ga0209611, IMG submission 187693) | Host-associated microbial communities from peat moss isolated from Minnesota, USA - S1T2_Fc - Sphagnum magellanicum MG (SPAdes) (version 2) | ecosystem: Host-associated > Plants > Peat...
GTCGCGCACGATGTCGATGCGGGCGACTGGGGCGGGTGGGATGGCTGGGCCCGCGGTTGGTGAGGCGGTTGCCGTCGCGGTGTTTCCTTGGGGAGCGGCCGCCGGTGCGCCAGCCGGCGTTTTTTTCGACACCAGGGTCAGCGAGACGGCACCCGCGGTGCCGGCAAGGAATTGTCGGCGGTCGAAGCCCTTGGACATTTGATCTCCCCTAGCGTGCTGTTGCTGCAGACTCCGCCTGTCGCGGCGGAAGTCGAGCCACTATTGTAAACCGTTGATGGACTGCGGACCCGGACAGCGGGAAGGCCGGATGGTTGGACAGGGGCACTGCGGACAGCGGACCGTGGGACAGCCCGATCGCGGACTGCGGACGAGCCGCGGCGCGGCGTGCCGGTCAGCTGGCGCCGGCGGTGCCGAGCGGCAGGGTGCCCAAGAGTTCGGAGGCGCCGTTCCACAGTACCTGGATGCCGATGCAAAACAATAAGAACGCGGACAGGCGTACGACGATGGTGGTGCCGGTGACGCCGATAAAGCCGGCCAGGCGCGCGGAATTTCGATAGGACGCGTAGACCAGGAGCACGAGCAGGGCGACTGCGATGAGGGTTTCGATGAAGAATTCGAGCGTGGCCGCGTGAAAGCCACGCGGGCGGCCTGCTCCCAGCGAGATTGCGACGGAGATGGTGCCGGGGCCGGTGGTGAGCGGCATGGTGAGCGGATAGAAGGCGAGCCGGCTCGGCGACACGTCGATGGAGCGTGGGCTCGGGGTCTCGCTGCGGCGTTGTTCGGTGGCGTCGGGCTCGTTCAGCATGCGCCATCCGGACATGGCGACGATGACGCCGCCGGCGACCCGGAGCACGGGGATCGAAATGCCGAAGAAGCCCAGGACATAGGCGCCGACGTAGAGCGAGCCGGCGACGATGCAGAAGGCGTAGATGGCGACCCAACGCGACACGCTGGCGCGAATGCGGGGATCGAGTTCGCGGGTCGCGCCGAAGAAAATGAACGCCCCCGAGAGTGGGTTGACGATCGAGACCAGCGCCACGAACGCTTGAAGAAATGTCGTCAATTCAGCTCCTGCGGACTCGGGGTCGAAGCCGAGGGCGCCGTATTCTAGCGAATCCGTGCGGCGGCGGCTCGGAGGACGGGGCTCAGCCGTAGAGGTAGGCTCACTCCTATACAGGCGGGCTCAACCGTGGAGGCGGTCTCAACCGTAAAGGTAGGCAACAGTAGAGATGCGTTTACATGTAGAGGTGGGCGATGGGCAGTCCCAGCCGAATGCAGGCTTGCGCGGCGGGGCTCGCCGACAGGACGATTCGATCGGCCATGGCGCCCGCCAGTTTCACGAGGGGCTTTTCGTGGGGACTCAAGCCGTGTTTCGAGGTGAGACCGAGGCAGGCGCGGATCCACCCCGGAATCAGGTCCACCGCGGCTCGTACCAAGACATGCTGCAATCCGAGCAGCGGCCTTGGGAAGGCAGGCGTCGCGCGCATGATGTCGAGGAATTCGAGGACTATAGGGGAGGGCTCGAGCCGTCCGCGCATGGAGTCGAACAGGGCGTGCAATTCGGTGTTCGAGCCGGGGGTGTGCAGGGCGCCATACAGCCGCGAGGTCGGCAGGGCTTCGCGATACAGGGCGTCGAATTCTTCGTTGTCGAGCGGGGCGACGTAGCGGCTATAGGCTTCGGCAAAACCCCAGGAGGCGGTGGCCTGGACCCAGGTGAGGAGGCTTGGGTCGTTGGCGGAATAGGCGACGCCCGCGGGAGTTTCGCCTGCGACTTTGCCGTGCATGCGCACGACGCCCGCAATCATCGGTGCGGCAACGCTGCGCGCGCCATACACCGTGATCATGGCGGCCATGCCGGTGCGCCGTAGGCGGCCCAGCGGATCTTTGCGAAACGAGGAGTGTTCCCAGACGCCGGAGCGCACGCGAGGCTCCGCCAATTCGAGAATCACCGCGGCCATGCCGCCCACAAACAGCGCGACGGGATTCTTGCAGATGCGCCACGACACCGAGTCGGGCGCGGCGAACGCCGCCTCGCCGAACGGTTGGGTGAAATCGATTCGGCGACCGTTCGACGGATGTAGGAACGCACCGGCGGCGGCGTCGAGGCGGCCTTGCAGGATTTGCGGCAGCTTAATTACTGAGAGCATCGCTCGTCACGAGAGAGCGCGTTGAGAGAGCGCGTTGAGGCAGCGCGTAGCATCACGACGCATCGCGCAGCAGGCGGTGGATGCGCCGGCCTTCCAACAGTTGCCAGGAGGCGAGCGCGGGCAGGCCGCAGAGTATTTCGCGCATCCGCTTGGCCATGGAGACGGCGAGCGCCAATTCGCCGCCGATGCCGAATGCTTGGCCGAAGAGCACGAGGCCGGCTTCTTGCACGCCGAGGCCGGCGGGGATGACGAAGGCGAGGTGGCGAACGGCCTGGGTGAGGCTCTCGAGGACCACGGCGACGCCCAAGTCCACGGGGTGACCGAACAGTCGCAGGGCGAACCAGATTTCGAAGGAGCTCATGATCAACGCGGCGAGCTGCAGACCGCCGACGGTGAGCAGGGTCCAGCCGCGATGCACGGTGGTGTGCAGTTCGCGATCGAGGGCCGCGGCCTGGGCAGACCAACCGCCTGACGGATCGGCCGAAGCGCCTACGACAGTGCCCATTATTCGGTGTGCCAACGGGCCCAACCAGGGGCGCAGGACGTCGTTCAACCGCGCGAAGATCGAGCCGTAGCGCAGCAGCAGCAGGCTCAGCACGGGCACCGGCAGAGTCAGCACGAACGCGAGCAGTAGACGGTGATAGCCGTGGCCGGCGGCGCCGAGTTCGACCAGCAGCAGCAACCCTAAGCCGGCAAAGAGATACGAGGCGACGAGCGTGAGGACGATCTCGACGATCACGCTCGCCCCGGCGGGCGCCATGGCGATCCCGCGCCAGCGCAGTAGGCGCACGCCGACGACGCTGCCGCCGACGCTCGCAACCGGCAGCAGGCGATCGACGGCTTCGCGAACGGTGGTTGCCCAGAATACGTAGCCGAAGCCGGCGCTCTGGTTGGGAGCGGGGCGATAGTTGGACATTGCGCGGCGTTCGGAATCGGCGGAGTCAGGAGCGTCACAATCGTTGGGTGTGGCGCGATAGTTGGGTGTGGCGCGATCGCTTTGAGCGGCGGGGAGCCGGGAACCGGCGGAGCGCAGCAGCATGAGCCAGCCGATGGCGTAGAGCAGAAAGTACAGCGCGCGGTAGGGGACGAGCCAGAGCAGGGCCCAGCCGCCCGACTCCCAAGTATGGAGGATCGCGCCGAAGTCGGCGCGGACGACGAGCGTGATCAGCAGTGCGAGGCCGAGCAGGCAGCCGACGTAGGCCGCGACCTTCACGTGGTTGACTTCAGGTGAGACGACGCATGACGCCTTCGGCGTCGACGTCAAATACATTGCCTCGCCAAGTGACACGCGACGTGAAAAAGCTGCGCGACCAGACCCATACCACCAGCAGATCGCGCAGCGGCAACAGAAAGAAGTCTGCGAGGAGAGGGCGCGGCCCCCTTATCCGGGGGATGAAATGCAAGGCGAGGCGCGAGACCAGGGTGGTTGCGAAGAGTGCGATGGTGACGGCGCCCAACGATGCGTCGGCGGCGCGCAGGCCCAAACCGACGAGCGCCATCGGCAGGCTGAAGGTCACGAACATGAACCGGAAACTCAGCGGGCGCAGCACGCGGATGGTGCGCATCCAGCGCAGTTCGTGGCGGGTGACCGAGTCGTAGCTCGGTTCGTGGTGCTCGCCGGTCACGACGTAAGGTGACAGTTCGATGCGCAGCCCGAGCTTGCGAACCATTTCGCCCAATTGATAGTCGTCGGCGAGGGTGTTCGCCAGGGGCTCGAGGCCGCCGATCGCTTGCAGGGTGTCGCGGCGCAGGCAGATGGTTTGGCCGGAGACGTAGTTCTGATGTCCGAACAGCCATGCGAACAGCACCGAGGGCACATACCACTCGTTGATGTACATCGCGCCGAGGCGGGACCAGAGGGGCGACGTCGGGATATCACGGTAGATGCAGGTGACGAGACCGACTCCGGGATCGAGCAGCGGCGCAGTGACGGTGTTGAGGTAATCGGGCCCCACGATGGCGTCACTATCGGCGAGGATGAGCACGTCGTGGCGGGCGTGTGGGAGCATGTTGATCAGGTTGCTGACCTTGCAGTTACTGCCGTGCAAGCGTGGATTGACGACGACCTGGATGGGGAGCGACGGGAACTCCTTGCTCAAGCGTTCCGCCACGGCGCGGGCCGGGTCGGCGGGATCGCGCACGCCGAACACGATTTGAAATTCGGCGTAGTTCTGGAGGCAAAACGAGCGCAAGCCCTGGTACAGGCCGGGTTCGGCGCCGCACAGGGGCTTCAGCAGCGTGACGGGTGGGCGTGAGTCGGGAATCTTCGGGTTGCGTGGCAACCGCCACACGAGCATGGCGGTCACGGTGAGCATCGAGTAGACGGCGGCGACGCCCAAGCAGGCGAAGCCGACGATGTACAGCAGCGGATGAAGCGTGGGCAGCAGCGGATGAAGCGCGGGCATGTGTGAGTCGCTGCTCTCGCCTCAAGCCTCGTGTGCGCGCAGGAAGCGGAAGAACTCGACGCCTTCGCGCAGGCGGCGGGTCATCATCTCCCAGCTGGAGAGCATTTCCTTGACGATCTCCCAGATCTTGCTTGGCCGGAAATAGAATCGCTTGTAGAAGACTTCCATGCTGTGGAAGATTTCTTCCTTGGAGAGGTGGGGATAGCTGATCGCGGCTAATTGAACGCCCTTGTCGTTGACCAGGTTGACGGCGGCGTTCTCTTGCAGCCAGCCATTATCGACGGCCTGTTTGTACAGGGTGGTGCCGGGGTAGGGGGCGGCGAGCGACACCTGGATGGTGTGCGGATTTATTTCCTTGGCGAACTTGATGGTCTTCTCGATGGTCTCGGCGGTCTCGCCCGGCAACCCAAGAATGAACGTGCCGTGGATGAGAATGCCCAATTTGCGGCAGTCCTCTGTGAAGCGGCGCGCGATGTCGGTCCGCAGGCCCTTCTTGATGTTGTGCAGGATTTGATCGTCGCCGGATTCGTAGCCGACCAGAAGCAGGCGCAGGCCGTTATCCTTCATCACCTTCAAGGTGTCGTAGGGCACGTTGGCCTTGGCGTTGCAACTCCAGGTCATGCCGAGTTTGCCCATGCCGCGGGCAATCTCCTCGACGCGTGCGAGCGCGGAGGAGTCGGTGAAGGTGTCGTCGTCGAACATGATCTCCTTGACCTTCGGCATGTGCTCCTTGATCCACGCCACTTCCGCGAGAACATTGGCGGCGGAGCGAACGCGGTAGCGGTGGCCGCCGACGGTCTGGGGCCAGAGACAAAAGGTGCACTTCGAGCGGCAGCCGCGGCCGGTGTAGAAACTCACATACGGGTGCTTCAAGTAGCCGATGAAGTAGTTGTCGATGGCGAGATCGCGCTGGTAGACCGGTGCGACGAACGGCAAGTCATCCATGTTCTCGAGGATGGGGCGCGGCATGTTGTGAATCACGCGGCCGTCCGCGCCGCGGTAGGAGAGTCCCTTGACGTCCTGGAGCGGGACGCCCTCGGCGACCTCCTTGCAGGTGTAGTCGAACTCTTCGCGGCAGACGAAGTCGACCGCGGCCGTGGCTTTGAGCGAGCCTTCGGGGTCGACCATGGTCTTGGCGCCGATCAGCCCGATCAGGACGTTCGGATTGTCGAGCTTCAGGAGTTCGGCGAACTTCGCGTCGGTCGGAAACGACGGGGTGCTGGTGTGCATGATGACGAGGTCGTAGCCGCGCGCGATCTCGCGGGTGGCATCGACGCTCAAGTCCTGGGCGGGTGCATCGAGCAAGCGCGAATTCGGCACGAGTGCCGCGGGCTGAGCGAGCCAGGTCGGGTACCAGAAAGATTTTATTTCGCGCTTCGCCTGGTAGCGCGAGCCCGCGCCGCCGTCGAAACCGTCGAAGGATGGAGCCTGTAGAAAAAGTGTCTTCAAGCCCGGGGCGATATTCGTTGCGGGCGCGGAAGGGTGCGGCGCCGCATGCGTCAGGCCGGGTGAGGCCAGATCGGATTGGGATAGCACGGGTTGGGCGTTTGAAATCATTTAGCAATCTCGGCAATTTGACGACAGTGTCAGAGGCGCTTTACGGTTCTTTGTTCAATAAAGTTGTGTGTAGTTATGCAAAGTAACGTGGATCGGGGGGGGAAGCAAGGCGACGAGCGGGCGGTAACCGCGAGCGAGCGCGGGACGTTACGTTCAGCAGCGCACAGATATATCTACGCCCACAACTCGGGCGGGAGGAGCCGGGATTGTAGGTGCTTTGTAATGCAAAGTATACGATCTTGTAATGAGCCGGCGCTGCGGCGTTCAAGGCTCGAGGGCGTCGAGCACCGCGGTCACGAGGGGTTGGGGACGGTAGTTGTCGCTGTCCGGAGTCAGTCCCAGACGAACTACGACTGTGCTGCGCGAGGGAATGATGGCGACGCTCTGGCCATCGTGGCCCTCCATCCAGAAGCAGTCGGCGGGAATTTTATCGCCGGGCTCGCGGTCCAGCCACACCAGTCCGTGGCCATACTGATCGTGCGAAGCCGCGACGGGCGAGGCCATCATGGCCACGTAACCGGACGGTAACATTTCCCGGCCCTGCCAAACGCCTTGCTGGAGCAGGAACTGGCCGTAGCGCGCCCAGTCGCGTGCGGTGGCATACATGTAAGAAGACCCCACGAGGGTGCCGGACTCGTCGGTCTCAAGGGTGGCGCTGGTCATGCCGAGAGGATCGAAGAGCATTTTTCGCGGATAGGCGGCGCCGCGCGCGCCGGCGGCATCCTGTACGATGCGCGAGAGAATGTTCGCGGTGCCGCTCGAGTAGCTCCAGAATTCGCCGGGCGGATGCAGCAGCGGCTGCGCACGAGCGAAGGCGGCCATGTCGGGTTCCAGGTACAGCATGCGAGTGACGTCGGATACGTTGCCGTAGGATTCGTTGAAGCGAAGGCCGCTCGACATCGCCAGCAGGTCCGCAATCCGAATGCGCGCGCGGTCGTCGCCGGATTGCGCCGGCCAGGGACCGGTTTGCTCTAGGGATAGAGTGCCCTCCTTAATGAGCAGGCCGACGAGTCCCGCAACCACGCTCTTCGTCATCGACCAGCCGAGGAGCGGTGTGCCGGCGGAGAAGCCGGCGGCGTAGCGCTCGCCGATGATCCGGCCATGATGGACCACTACGATCGCCCGAACGCCGGGGCCGGCTAGCGCGTCGTCGGCAAGGAGGTGGTCGAGGGTTGCGGTGGTGTCGACGATCGTGCCGTCGGGCCATAACTCGTTGGTTGGCGACTGTGGCGGCGAATTCTGCGGCGGTGTTGCCGTCGGCGGCTGCTGCGGTGCTGCCGCGGGCACGGGCGCGGGCTGGGGTGCAGTGGCCATGTCGTGCGCGGCAAAATCGAGATTGCCGTCGGGCACGACGGTGCAGCCGGTGCCAGGGCGCGCGACCGCCAATCCGTCGCCGATGAATCCCAACAGTGCGGCACGGACGACGTGGCGCTCTCGATCGACGGAGACGCGCATCAAGCGCAGCAACGCGATGCCGGGCGCTTGTACGTCCGTGCGCAGCACTTCGTCGGGGTCGCGGCCGGCGAGAAACACGTTGGAGCAAACGATCTTGGCCGAGTAGTTGGCGCCGACTCGCAGTAGGTCGGGCGGTCTGACCCACAGCACGAGGAGGAGGAGCAGGGGGATGCCGAGGGCGGCGGTGAGCAGCAGTTTCAGGATTTTCATTCTTGGCGTTGGGTTGGCTTTGGTGTCGTATCTTAACCTTTACGCATGCAGCCCAATTGTTTGAAAATGAGTGATGAATAGTATCAAGCGCTCGAGGGTCGCCGGATTTCCGGCTGGTGCGGCGTGGGTGGTTTGCGCGGTTTGTGCTCTTTGCGGAGGCGCAATTCAAACGGCTCACGCGGATGTGATGGCGGCGATCCCGCAGGCCGCGGCAGGCACAACGGCGGCGGGGACCGCGAAGGCGCCTGGGGCCGCGAAGGCGCCCGGGGCCGCGAAGGCGTCTGCGGCCGGAAAGGCGCCGGCGGGCAACGTGACCTTCGAGGCGCTGGTCGATGATTTCGTGTTCGGCACGCTGGCGCTGTCGCCGGTGAGCGCGACCGGGTTTGGCTATCATCACCACCACGAGGCGTCGCTCGATGACTTGTTGGATGATTTCAGCCCCGAAGGGATCGCGGCGTCGCACGGCTTGTTGCAGGACATCGAGGGCCGGATCGCGCGGCTCGACATGAAGTCGCTGGATGCGGAGCAGAGTGCCGATATCGACATCATGCGCGACGCCATCGGCGCCACGCGGCTGGAACTCGATGAGATTCAGGGCTACCGGCATAATCCGACCACCTACGTGGAACTCATCGGCAATGCGCTGTACTCGCCGTATGTGCTGGATTTTGCGCCGCTGCCGGAGCGGTATCGGCACATCATCAATCGGCTGAACAAGGTGCCGGAATTCATCCGGCAGGCCGCGATGAATTTGCAGGATTCGCCCGAGGTATGGAACCGGGTGGCTCAAGAAGAGAATTCCGGCAACATGGAGCTGATCGACAAGACCTTGCGCGAGGGCTGTCCTTCGGGCGAGCGAATGCGCTACGACCAGGCTGCGGCGACGGCGATCGCGGCGCTGCACGGCTTCGATCGATGGCTGGAGGATCATCTTGCGGAGCATGTCAGCGATTGGCGGCTCGGCAAGGAGCGCTATGCCAAGAAATTTCATCTCGTGCTGGCGACGGGCAAGTCTCCGGAGGCGTTGTTGACGGAGGCGGAGGCGGACCTCGCCAAGACGCGAGCGGAAATTGCGCGATTGGCGGCGCCGCAGACCGTGGAGCAGGCCCTCGCCGACGTGGCGCGCAAGCATGCATCGCCCGATACCTATATTCCGAGCGCCGAGCAGGCGCTGGCGAGCGCAACGGCTTTCGTCAAGGCCAAGGATCTCTTGACGCTGCCGGTGAACGCGAATCTCAAGGTGATCGAGACGCCGGTGTTCATGCGCGGCTTGTACGGTGTCGGCGGCTTCAATCCGGCGCCGCCCCTGGAGCCGCAGCTGGGCGCATTCTTTTGGGTGACGCCGATTCCGAGCACCTGGCCGCAGGCGCGCATCGATTCGAAGCTGCGGGAGTACAACGATTCGGGCCTTAAGCATCTCGCGGTGCATGAGGCGATGCCGGGGCACTATGTGCAGGCGGAATACGCGAACGAAATCAAACCCGACTCGAGAAGATTGCTGCGGAATATTTTCGGCAACGGGCCGTACATCGAGGGCTGGGCGGTTTATACGCAGCAACTCATGGCCGAGCAGGGCTACTTGGGCGACTCGCCGGGATACCGGCTGACGCTGCAAAAGCAATTATTGCGCGTGTTGGCGAACACGATCCTGGACGTTCGGCTGCAAACCCTCGGCATGACCGACCAGGAGGCGCTCGACTTGATGACCAAGAGTACGTACCAAGAGACGGAGGAAGCGAGCGCCAAACTGCAGCGCGCGAAACTCTCCTCGTGCCAGCTGCCGACCTATTACGCGGGATACAAGGGGTGGCTCGCGGTGCGGGAGCATGCTCAGGCGATGCACGGCGCCGCCTTCAATCTCAAGGCGTTTCATGAGAGCGCGCTGCGCGAGGGGGCGGTGCCGCTGCCGGTGTTGGAGCGGCTGCTGCCGTAATGGTTCACGTGATCGTTGATTTGGCGAGATTCATCGATAAAGTTCGAAATTCGATATTCAGGGCAATTTAGGCGGCAGACGCCGCGGTCGGCCGCGTTGTAGGATTAGGTCGCGGCCGCTATTGGAGTATCCGATGAGTGTGGTGTTGGTCCCGGAACGCATGCGCATCAGCGCCGATCGCTACCAGAAGATGATAGCGACGGGTGTGCTCGGCAAGTACGACCGGGTCGAACTCATCGAAGGGGACATTCTCGAAATGCCGCCGATCGGCTGGCCACATTCTGCCGTCACGGCGCACCTGAACAAGCTGTTCGTGCTCGCTGCCGGCGATGCCGCCGTGGTGTCGCCGGGCGGCTCGATCGTGCTGGGCGACTTTTCCCAGCCGCAGCCTGATCTCATGCTGCTGAAGCCGCGCCCGGACTTTTATTCTGGGCAGTATCCGACCGCGTCGGATCTGTTCCTTGTCGTCGAGATCTCCGACAGCTCGCTGGCCTTCGATCAAGGCACCAAGCGCGCGTTGTACTCCCGCCATGGCGCAGCGGAATATTGGGTGGTGGATATCCGAGGTCAGCGCGTGCATGTGTATTGGGAGCCGACGGCCAACGGGTACGCCGAATCGCGCGAGTTGACCGGAGGCGATATGGCATCGCCGCGCGCGCTGCCGATCGTACGCATCCCGGTGGGAGCATTATTTTCGTGAGTACGCCGATGAGGTCAGTGACATGAATGCGAATGTTAAGCCCGCGCGCAGAGCGGCGGATGCGGAACGTGCCGCCCGGGTCGATCTCGCGGCCTGTTATCGGTTGGCGGAGCGCTTCGGCCTGAATGAGGGCATCGATAATCACATGACCTTGCTGGTGCCGGGCCATTCGGACCGATTCTTGCTCGCGCCTTTCGGCATGCATTGGTCCGAGGTGTGCGCGCGCGATTTCATGGTGGTCGATTTCGGCGGCCGCGTGCTGAGCGGGGAGGGGTTGGTCGAAGACACGGCTTTGTACATCCACCAGCCGACGCATCGCCTCGCGCCGCAGGCACGCTGTGTGTTGCACACCCACATGCCGTACGCGACGGCGCTCAGCATGCTGGAGAATCCGCGACTCGAGATGGCTGTGCAGTCCGCGCTCGGCTTCCACGGCGAGATTGCCTATGACCCGCACTACGGCGGCCTAGCCTACGATCTGGCCGAGGGTGAGCGCATCGCGCGGGCGCTCGGTGACAAGTCGGTGCTCATGATGGGTAATCACGGCGTGCTGGTGGTCGGCAATTCGGTGCCTCAGGCCTTCGAGCGGTTGTACTTTCTCGAGCGCGCCGCGCAGGCGCAAGTGCTCGCGCTGTCCACGGGACGGCCGCTGCGGCTCATCCCGGAGGAGATCGTCAAGAAGACGGCGGCGCAGTTCGCCTCGAGCACCACCGTCGGCGGCCAGAACCGCTCCGAACTGCATTTCGAGGCGTTGAAGCGCGTGCTCGATCGCAGCGATTCGGATTACGCGCGCTGAACTCCCCGTTCGTCGCGACGCTCGACCCGGCGCGGGCTGCGCGCAGCCCCATCGTGTTCATGTTGGCGGCGGTGCTGTTCATCAACTACGTCGATCGCGGCACCCTGCCGACGGCGGCGCACCTGATGCAGGGCGATTTGCATCTGGACGATGTGCAGATGGGCACGTTGTTGTCGGCCTTCTCATGGACTTATGCGTTTTTGCAGGTTCCCGTCGGTTGGCTGGCGGAGCGCTACGGCGCGCATCGGATACTCGCGGCGGGGCTCACCCTCTGGGCGTCGAGCACCATGCTGATCGGCACCGCGCATACGTTCGCGATGCTCTTGGTGCTGCGGCTGTTGCTCGGGGTGGGAGAGAGCGCGGGGTTTCCGTGCGTAGCGAAATTACTGGCGGAGGTCGTGCCGCCCAAGGGTTTGGGGACGGCCAACGGGATCGTGGGGTTTGCGTACCTGTTCGGACCGGCGATCGGAACTTACGTGGGCGGGCGGCTGATGGCGCAGTTCGGCTGGCGCTCGGCGTTTCTGGTGTTCGGCGCGGTGTCGTTGCTGTGGCTGTGGCCGTGGTCGCGGACTGCATTGCCGGCAAGCGGGACGGGAGGCGGCGGGCGCGCAGCGCGCCCGGCGACCGCGGCAAGTGGGACAAGCGCGGCAACTGCGGGAGGCTCGGCGGGGTCGTCGGCTGACTCGGCCGGCTCGGGAGAGTCGGCTGATGAGGAGTCGCCGACGTTCTGGATGATCCTCAAGCACCCGGCGCTGTGGGGCACGGCGCTGGGATTGTTTTCCAGCAACTACACGTTCTTCTTCATGCTGTCGTGGTTGCCGTCGTATCTCGAGCGCGAGCGGGGGTTCTCGACCGTCGATATGGCGCAACTCGTCGGCGCGGCTTACCTGGTCAACGCGGTTTGCGCGCTCGCCGGCGGGTGGGGGATCGATCGCTTCATCGCGCGCGGCGGTTCGGTGAATGTCGGCTACAAGGCGGTGATGGTCATCGTGCACGTGGGTTCGGTGGTGTGCATGCTGTGCATGGCCTTGGGGTCGAAGCCGATCGCGATTGGATTCATGTTTCTGTACCAGGCGCTGTGCGGGGTTTCGTCGCCGGGTATCTATGCGGTGTGCCAGATTCTCGCGGGGCCGCGCGCGTCCGGGCGCTGGGTGGGAATCCAGAATTCGCTCGGCAATCTGGCCGGGATCGTCGCGCCACTGGTCACGGGTTTCGTCGTGCAGAGCACGGGGCGCTTCACGAATGCGTTCCTGGCGGCGGCGGCGATGAGCATGCTCGGTCTGATCGGGTGGGTATGGATGCTGCCGAAGCTCGAGCAGCTGCAGTGGAAGCGGGGTGTGGTGCGGGTGGCGGCGAGAGCCTAGTCTGGAAGAGCTCATCGGGCCCCTATTACCGGTTGGGGTTGGGATGGGGGTACGGGTTGCGCGGGGGGCGCGGGCGCAGTGGCGGTGTGGGAGTGCGGTACTGGGAGACCGGCGGCGCGAAGCAATTGGTCTTGCTCAGGCATGGTCAGTGCGTGCACCGCAACGATCGGGACTTGCGGCGGCTGCCAACCGGGGACCAGGAGATAGTCAACGCCGTTGCTGCAGATCTGGCCGGTATGCTCTTTGTCCTCGAATCCGAGGCCCTGCTTGAAGCCCAGGCTGAACACGGGTTCGAACAGTTTGATCACATAGGCATCCTTGGGCAGCGGAGCATGCACGATCAGCGTCGAGTCATTGAGTACGGTCCAGTCGCCCTGAAAGTTGGACTTCCAGAAGCAGGCGGCCTTGCCCGGAAGATTCTCGGCCTTCGTCAGATTCGCCAGATTCGCCTCGGCGGGTGACGGTTGGGCAGGCGTGGCGCATCCGGCCACGATCGCGGCCCACACGCCGAAGGCGGCGTAAATCACCAAGGGACGAAATTGCATGCGGCACCTCGCTTTTTTGCACCAGACTCTTGGAGTCGAGTTTAGCCAATACGTTCACGCAGGCGCTCAGCGGGCGAACGCCTGGCCAAGGCAGCGGCATTGATCCTGTGCCTGGTCAAAGGCAAGAGGCGGACTACAGTGTTATTTTGTCCTTCAACGTGGCACCCCGGAACGACCCGGAGAGCATGGCTAACGAGCGACCCTGACGAGATGGCCAAAGAGCGACCCTGACGAAATGGCGATTAGGTATGATTTACGCGTGCCCTGGTGGCTGAGTGGCCTGTTTCTTTGCCTTGCACAAACCGCGGAGGCGCAGCAGACGGCTTACGCGCAGCAGACCGCGCTGGTCAAGCTGCTGCATCAGAACCGCTATGCACTGACAGTACAGAAAGGCGAAATGGGCGGACCCGGCGGGGCATTCATCCAGAATGAACTCTCGCAGGCGCAATTCGTTGCCATCGGCGAAGAGCATGGAACGCGGCAGGTGCCGCAGTTCGTGTGGGCCACGTGTCGGACGATGGCTCGGGACGGCCTCGACGCCTTGGCCGTTGAGGCGGGTCCACTCGTGACGGCGCGGCTCCAGCAGTGGACTTCGAGCAACGACGGGAGCGCCGGACTCGCGGCGTTCGAGAAGAGATATCCCGACTCGATTGCCTTTTTCAACTGGCAGCAGGAATTTGACCTGCTGGGAGAGTGCGCGCAGGCGACGACTTCTCATGACCTGCATCCTTCCCGTGACCTGCAACTGTGGGGGCTCGATCAGGAGTTTCTGGGCGCGCCCGCGTTCATATTGCAGGAGATCTTGGAGGCTCGGCCCGGCCCGCAAGCGGAGTCAATCGGCCGGAAAATGCAGGAACAGTGCGCGGATGACACACGGAAAAGCATTGCGACCGGAGATTGGAAGGACGGCTGCATGTTAAGGCTCTCGCCACCGGATCTTTCGAGCCTGCAATCGGCCGTCGAACGCACGGCGAACCGGCGCGCGCAAGAATTGACGGCGACACTCATGAAGACGCATCACATCTATAGCCTTCATGAAAGCGGACATGCCTATGAAGCGAACCGCGAGCGTTCCTTGCTGATGAAACACAATTTCCTCGCGAACTACCAGGAGCTATCGAAGAGCACCGGTAGACCGGTGCGCGTGCTGCTCAAGTTCGGGGGCAATCATCTGTTCAAGGGTTTCAACGAGACCGATCTCAATGACCTCGGCAACTTCGTTGCCGAATTCGCGGACGGACTGGCAGGCACTTCACTACACATCGAGGTGCTCGGGATGCGAGGTGAGGATGAGGAGAATGTGGGGCCGGGACGACCCGATCGAGCGGTTGCAAAGGACCCGGAGCCCGGTTCTCTTGCGCCGCTGTACGCGGAAGCCTACCCGGAAGGGTGGACCGTGTTCGATCTTCGTCCGCTGCGGGGGAAGTTCGCGAGCCTCGGCCCCATCGATCGTGGCCTGGAGCGTCTCATCTTTGGCTACGACATGCTCGTGCTGGTGGCGGAGGTCACGGCCCAAGCCGACATCCAGTAGAGCCCGCAAGTATCGTCACGCGGCCGACTTTGGAGGCTCGTTCAATTGAGCGCAATAGTCTCCGGCGCCGCAATAGACACCCGCGCTCCCGCGCTACCAATTCGGGTTGGGCAGTTCGGCGAAGACTTCTTGCAGCGCGTAGCCCCAGCGCGTGCGGATCATGGTGAAGTATTCGTTGTCCATGTTGATGCTGATGTGGGTGTCGAGTTTGAACTCATCGCGCCGGATGATGGCGAGATCGAGTGGGGGGCCCACGGAGAGGTTCGAGCGGATGGTGGAATCCATGGAGACCAGGGCGCACTTGGCGGCTTGAGCCAGGCTGCTGCTGCGCGAGATGACGCGATCGATGATGGGTTTGCCGTACTTGGATTCGCCGATCTGAAAATAGGGGGTGTCGATCGAGGATTCGATGAAGTTGCCGGCGGCATAGATGTGGAACAGCCGCGGCTCTTCGCCTTTGATCTGGCCTCCCAGGATGAAGGTACCGTTGAAATCGTGGCCGTGGTCCTCGAGAGCCTTGGCGTCGCGCGCGTGGACTTCACGCAGCGCGTCGCCGACCACGCGGGCGGCGTTGAACATGTTGGAGGCGCGAAAAATGCGGGCGGGTTGATCCGGATCGTCGGGCGGCTCGTGCAAGAGATTCACGACGGCCTGGGTGATGGCGAGATTGCCGGCGGACATGAGCACCAGGACGCGATCGTTGGTCTTTTGGAAGGTCGCCATCTTGCGGAAGGTGTTGATTTGATCGACGCCGGCGTTGGTGCGCGAGTCGGAGAGCATGACGAGCCCGGTGTCGACGAGAAGACCGACGCAGTAGGTCATGGCGCGAAATGTCTCGTGACTGTTTGCGGCTGGTGGATCATTGCTGTTGCTGTTGCTGTTGCTGTTGCTGTTGCTGTTGCTGTTGCGGTGGCGGTGGCGGTTGTTATTGCTGCTGTTGTCGCTGTTGCAGCGCAGATTCCGCGACCAGCACGTTGGCTTCCATCTTCTCGCCGCCGCCGCCTTGGCGCACGCCGCGGACGGGGGCGGCGTCGAGAT
>Ga0209611_10008718_pt1 | contig 15680 bp, 17 predicted proteins | sample S1TSphgellanicum_3_FD_187693 | JGI IMG/M metagenome (GOLD analysis project Ga0209611, IMG submission 187693) | Host-associated microbial communities from peat moss isolated from Minnesota, USA - S1T2_Fc - Sphagnum magellanicum MG (SPAdes) (version 2) | ecosystem: Host-associated > Plants > Peat...
GGGGTGGGGGGGGGGGGGGGGGCACAGGTGCATTATGCACCGGGTTCACACTAGTATCCATTATGTACACTTGGTTAGCAAGCTTTGGATCTTTGCTTTTGTGAAATTTCTTTTCATTTAATACCAACTTTTGCATGGTGCTTTCACATATTGTTTGTCATAGTTGTCCCATTGGAACAACTTGCATTTCATCAAAACAAAAAAAATTCACTATGTGACTGTTTTCATTTTGGCACCAAATGATGCACCCAAAATAAATGGATGAATAAATGGCTTGATGGAAAAACAACTTTAGAGTGATGATGTTGTTTGATCAATGAACAACTTGTTGACCTACAACACAAATTCTAGGATTTTGTGTGGATCCAAGCAATATTGCAAACAACACAAATGGAAATGCAATAGTTGCCAATGACAATAAAACAATTATATAAAGCACCAAGAGGTCATTATATCATCAAAGCTAAGAGCTAAAGTGTTTGGATTTCAAGGTCCACATCCAAATAGGTTGTGAAATAGCAACATGGTTTCAAGAAATTGTTGTTACCCATCATGAACAAGTGTTTGTGTTGGAGATGGTTTGGTTTCTAAACAATGTAGAAATGATCTTAAAGTAGATGCATTTGGCTTGTTAAAGAAGTTGTGAATGTGATCAATGATTGAGTTGAATGACATAGATTTATCATGGCCTAAGGTACAATATGTGATGAGGGATTTGGCATTTTACATAATGGAGAATGATAGTGCCACATTTGTGAAACAACTCTTTCTTCATTGAGGTATTCAAAAGTTGGGAGCAATCCCTTAGAGTGCACAATAGATAGTGATGAACCTTTTAAAGCTTAAAGATTATCATTGGAGCACATGTTGGAAAAAATCCCTATAAAATTTTGTGCACTTGAATTAATAATAATAATGTTAGGTGGAAATTGGATATGTGATTTGCCAAAAGGTTTTTTGATGGGGATTCAAAATGCGAAGGTTTTTATAGATCTAAGAAGAGGAAAGTTTCAATATATACCTAATGAAAAAATTAACCTCAAGTATTTGGGTTGTTTAGGGTTGTCACATAATGATTTTTTTAGAGGAATTGTCAAAGTAAAATTTTTACAAGGGTTGAAGATTTTCAATCTAAAAGAATGTTTCGAATTGAAGTATTTCCCTTTTGTAGGGTTGGCCTAAAATCACTTGAATTTTGAACATGTTGGGTTGTGAATGGTGAAAACTTTAGATGGGTTGAACATATTTACATAGAATTGGCACCATTGCACTTGGTTGTGGAAAAAACTTAGATTTATGAACCTACAAGAGTAGGAGTTACTTTGGAAAACCTATTTGGGTTGATTGCTCTCATAAAACTTAGTATTGATGGAAGGGTCAAAACTTGTAACTAGGAGCCAAAGGGATTACTTTGGAAAAGGATTGCACGTCCTTTTCCCCCCAAAAAACTTTTACATGCAAATGAATTTTTGAATGAATTTTTTTGTAACTTATTCTAATAAATATTTAAATTTTCCCCAATGCATCACATTTCTTTTTGTTAGTCATTATTGAATAAATATGAATTAAAAAAAATGTGTAGATTCTTTACAAATTCAATGTTTCATTTTGAAAAATGATCAAAATTTTAAGTCATCACCAAAAATTAAAATTTCACATTCTTTAGTTTTATTATATCTTAATCTATAACTTTTCTTCATACATCATGTATATTATAACCCATTTATATCTGGTAAAAGAATCTTTGAGCTCTGAAATTTTGAAGCACTTTTGAAACATTCTTTAAATTTTTAAAGTTTCAGAATTTCACATTTTTAAAAGTATGAATGCTTTTTGAGTGTGGTCAATATGTTCTTATCATCTATATTTTTTTCAATGAAAACTCTTTGATTATATGAATCCTTTTGATAGTCCTTTGCAAAATTAACTCCATCTACTACATTTTCAAATGTCTTAAATGAAACAAAAACTTAAAATTGGATCAAATGAATTTGTACTCTAGGTCCCTAAACATTCATATGAGGGAAAAATGACTAACTTGCCATGATTACTATGATTTTAAATGGTAATAAAAAAATAAATGTTTGATTTTGACTAATTATGTCTAACATTTGATGCCCTTTTTGGCTCCTAGTTACGTGTTTTGACTTGGAAGTTGTTATGAACATGTGGCATTGCTTGACAATATATTTGGATTGACAAAGCTTGAGGATTTGAATTTATGGAATTTCAATGATTTCACAACCTTGCCAACTTGGATGCCAAATATGTCTTGATGACTTAGAAGTCTTTCTTTAAGTGAGAGTGTTAGTTTGAAATGACCTCCAAGGTCCTTCACTCGTTGTGGTGCTTTTCTTGGTCTTCTAGAGTTGGAATTACATGGTTGTTCTAGACTTGTGGAATTTCTTGAAGTGGAGAGAGGTGCTATGCCTGAATTGCAAACACTAAATCTCACTCGTTGCAAATCTCTTGAAAGTTTACCTCTCTTTGGAGGTCCACACTTGCTTGAAGAAGTTACATGTGTTTGGTTGTGTGGATAATCTTCTTGTAGGAAAAATTGTGAGAGGTCATTAATTTGGAGGAGGTTTAGAACAGTTTGATAAGTCAATCATTTTTCTTCCTATACATGATCTTTGAGATCAAGTAGATGATAATTTAAGGTGTTTAAGTAGATTGCAGGTTTTTGATTTAAAATTATCTTTATTATGGGTGTTACATTTAAATTGCAAAATAACACTGCTGGGTTGAAACAACATGTGCAATATTTGCACACTTGGTTGGCAAGCTTTGCATCTTGGGATTATAGAGTTTCTTCTCTTCAAATACCAATGTTTTTCATGGCAATTTCACATATTGTTTGTGAGAATTGTCCCACTATAACTTGCATTTCATCAAAATAATATAATGTATTGACTGTGGTAATTAGGAGAAATTGTGAAAAGTTGGTGATTTGGAGGACCTTTAAAATTCATTTTGTGTAGTTAATATCCAAAAAAAACTCCTGATTTGGAGGAGCTTTGATTCTCATTTTAAGAATTCAGATGAAATTTCTTTGAGTACACATGGGTTTGACCTACAATTATCTACATTGTAGGTTTCACCTTGAATTATAGAAAAGCACTATTGGGTTGAAACGGTAAGCCCAATAAAAGTTACACATGGTTGGCAAACTTTGCATCTAGCTAAATTTCTTTCCACCTTGTTGAAAAGTTATCATTTGTGTTGCATTGTTTTCAAAGCATCCATACATTAATTGATTTACTATGTGTACAATAGTACAAATTATATGCTTCATTAGGAGGGCCTCAACAATGGTCATTGTAACTTTGACCATACCTTCTTTAATCTAATTTGAAATTTGTGAAGTCCAAATTTGTGGTGAGTATTTTGATTCGTGGAGATACATCAAAAACTTGAAAATATTTGAAATTGTTTGCGTCCTGATGTTCACATCTAATAGAACCCTTGATGAACATGACCTTGATGATGAAAAAAAAAAATATTAAAATCTTAAATTGATTTCGAGTCATGAAAATTATTCAAAATTTAATAACTCCCCCCCCCTTAATAGGTCTAAAAATTATAAAAATCAGCTCTAAGAAATCTCACTCATCAAAAGCTTGCAACCAATACCAAGAGCTTGCCGTAATTTATCTAAAATGTTTAATTTTGTTTAATTTTATTTGACAAAATTATTCAATATTCAATAATTCTATAATCACCATCATGGGTCTGAACATTACCAAACCACCTCAATGAACCCCTTACTCATCAATGGCTTTCCAACAGTACCAAGAGCATAGTGGTGCTGTGTTTTGGGAGGTCCCCTTGTGACAAAAGGGGACAAACAAACAATGTTTCTTAATAAACAGATTGCAAGTGCTAAATTTGAACCTTTACACTTCTAAGACTATTGGGAAAGCTTGCCCAACTAAAATGAAAATTTGTGCCACAACCATACAACAACCACCCATGGGGAAAAAAAATACTACCTGTGTTGTATGGAACAATTTCACAATCATGTTTGTATTTTGTAGAATTACTTTAGGGGACCCAAAAAAAAAAAAAAAAACAGAACTAAATGAGATTTTCTTTTTGGGTTTCAGTGAAGGGAAGAATTTGTTGCAGTGATGTTTTTTTTCAATTTTTCTTTGATGTTGTGTTGTTGGCTAGCATCCAAAGACGGATTTAACATTAAATGGTGACATGTTTTTAGAACCTATCTAAATAGTTAAAAAATTGCTACCAAACTAAAATCAGAGTCTTAATGTGATGAAAAAAGTTTCAAAAATTTTCCCTGAAGTTTGCGTGACGAAATATTCATCTTGGTATTATTTCCAATCTTTGATCTAAAATGATAAGACAGGGATTATGACGAGCCTAGAGGAATGTATGTTTTCCGTGTTTTTGTTCTAAAAAGGCGTGTGTGCAGACATGAGAAAAAAGGGATGGAAAAAAAATTTGGCACAAGTCTCTTCCCTAAAGGGAAAGTCAGTATGCGGTTTGTCCTCTTCTTTTATCTCAATAATTTTCAATAAGAATAGTTCAACTACTGAATGAGTTGTGAAAGTTTGATCATATGGATCATCATGTATACTTGGAAGGATTTTAAGCATTTTCAAACCTACCCAAAGCTGGCAAGACAATCCCAATCCAAAAGGACTACATATGTACCCATTGTGGTTGAATCAAAGATTGCGCGTTTGACAATTGAAAGCATCCCAACAGCAAATCATTACTTCTCTCATGCTGTTTATTTGATTGAATTTTTGTCACGCCTGTGAAAATCCCTCTTGATTACAAGGTGTTGCAATTGAAGGATGATTCTCTGACATTGGAACTAGCTGAATCTTCAAAGTGCTTGCCTCCAAGAAAATCAAATTGTAATGGAAAGTTTCTGGCGTAGCATATGCATGTGGTGGATGATGCAAGGAAGAGAGAGTTTAAACATCCTGCATTGTCTGATTTGTACACATGCATGAACATTGTTGGGTCTAAATATTACATGTAGACTACTAGTTAGCAGTACTGGTATGATATGAATGGTATATGTAATCACTGGATCTGAACCAATTTGTGAATCCAAGCTCCAGCCAAAGCACCTATGGTTGGTGCAAGCATGTAGATCCAAATCCCGTGATACGAATTGGCAACTATAGCAGCACCCAAGCTTCTTGCTGGGTTCATGGAAGCTCCAGATACAGGCCTGTGCACAAACATGAAATTGCCACAACACAGTACCCACAAAGGTTTCATGATCAATAGAATGGACGCAATGAGCAAAAAAAAGAAAAAAAAACAGAAATCCAAAGGGTTTGATATATTTGATATATAGTTGAAGGAGAATATGAGACCATAATCTTAGGGCTTGATGATCAATAGAAGGACACTCAAGATAATAACCTGAAGGTTTTAGATGTAAATATAGAAGGAGAGGACAATGTAAACAAGTTCCCTCATATCCATACTTTGAACAAAGCTGCAAAATCTGGAAATTATGATGATATAGCTCAAACAGACTTGGGTGTATCAGGCTTGAACTGTATGTAAAGCAGTTTGTTTTCCAGTTTAGCTTAATTAACCCAAGTTTACTTTCACAAAACACATTTGTTGTCTATGAAACTAGCTTCCAGTACTCAATCCAACAAAACCTCTTTGATTTTCTGCCAAAAAAATCTATGGATGTGATAAGCATTGGGGTTCATAGTTCATACCCAGCAAAGAGTATGTTGATTATGACAGTTGCAGCTACAGCAATACCAGCCAGCTCTCCACTCTGTTTCACAACCAGAAACATAGACATGTATCCCCAGCTGGTGCTGAAACCTTACCATGATCATCTTCTTCTTCTTCTTCTTTTGTTTTTTCCATCTTTTTTTTTTCTAAGGGAGGAAAGGTGGATGGAGCCCCTTGAGTTTCTAAGTCAAGAAAATGGGGGAGGAAAGAAATTTCTCTTGGAGTTGCACATGGAGAATACAGGTGAATTACATGGGACTAAATCACAAGAGCATTTTACAAGTCCTGTAGATGCCATGGATGCAAGAACTCTTTGATCCGAGTTGTAGACAACAATACTTTCAACAATTTTCACCAGGAGCTGCAGATACTTATTTTGCTTATAGCAGATGAATAAGAACTGCGATAGTACATATCAAGGAGAAAACAAGAAACATTCTGCAAGCAATATTGCAAAAGAGAGAAAAAGAGATCCGATTCTTACAGTGTAAAAACCTGTGGTCACAGCAGTTGCCACATATGCCAGATTGAATCCAGAAATTGCCTCGACAATAAAAGCTTTGCCAGAGCCCATGTATGGAAATGTCATCAATGCCTGAGGATCATTGAACAAACCTCTCAGAAGTGCAGCTGCAGTTATGGATCCAAGCACTTGCGCGAATGCGTAGACAGGCACCTGTACAAACAAAAGTTCTGATAAAATTTCTGTGTGACATTTGCAACAACCTGAGGTTTGAGAGCTGATGCATCCATGGTTCAGGCACAGTATGGATCACAAAAGTGTATACTACTGCTTCCAGCTTCCCTTCCAAGCATCTCCAGGGACCATCTCATTCTCACTATTGTGCACAACACGCAGCTGATGATCTTGTTGTTGCAAATGGAAGGAATCTGATCAAATAGAAGATGGAGAAATCAGGTTCAAGACAAGTAGTGTGCGCAGTACGTACCATTGCAAATGGAAAGACGCCTTTTGATGCAAACGCAAGACTGATAGCAGGATTCATATGTGCACCAGAGATGCCACCGATTGCATAAATCATAAGCATCACAGGTATACCTCCAGCAATGGCCAGACCCATCAAAGTGAGATCTCCATTGATCTGTGTGTTCACAATCGTCGTCCCACCCGCCATGAAGACTACCAGAAACACTGCCATGAACTCAGCTCCAGCCTGCAATCAGCCACGTCTTTCGGAAGAAAGTCAGTTAGTCAGTCACTGCAGAAGAAGGTCACATATACACTACTGTTGTCGACTGTGTAACTTCAATGATCTGCAGATCCTTGCAATATTGTCTGTGTGAAGAAGAAGAAGAAGAAGAAGAAGAAGAAGAAGAAGGGTCTTAGGAGCTGCTCTCGCCAGAACAATTTGTTCTTTGTACCCGTTTGAGAATGTTGAGATATGACGTAATTACTGCGGGAGTAGTTGCAGGAATATGATCGGCTTCCGCCATAGTTGAGCACAGCAGCTTGTCGAACGGCCGGCCGCGAGAGGCAGTTAGAAGAGGCGCCCGCAGCATGCTCGAGTGAGCAGCAATCTGATCGTAAACCTGCAAGCCACCAGTGCTGTGATCACCACGACTACTGATCAAGCCAGTGCCGAGTTTTGAGTTCAATGGATTTGTACATTGTGAGTTTTCTGACATCTTCTGATCCATTATGGCAACAAAAGTCTTTTCTGTACTCTGAGACTGCACGAAGTCCTGCGCACTAGAGGACTGCACGACCGCACTAGCTACTAGAGAGAGGGAGGACGTAGTAGACCGTTCATACACGCAGGAAGCCTTTCGACAACGTCTGAGCGCATGAAGTACTACCTCGACGTACATGAAACTGATTGCAACATGACCAAGCTTTGATCCACCACAAACCCTTAATTCAGAGTCAAAACAATGCAAGGACTTGGGATTGAAATGCTGTGTTCATGTCATGATCTTCCAACACTCTCAAATTACAGACAACTCTTGATCACACGAGCTGATTATAGCACTGAGCTTCATAGCTGATCAGCATTTGGAGCACAAGAAGCTGGAATCAGGCCCTTGAAGCTCTACATTCCACCTTAGCAGCTAGCGACTCTCCGAATCCAAACTTAACTAGGAGCATGTCTAGCAAAGAATCAAATCCTACAAAGTTCTCATCGCATGAGTCATGACCTGTGATGACGACAAATATTGTTTTTCCAATCATCATTAGCACATGGAATTGATGTATTCTAAGCTCGCAAAGTAAATTGCTCTGCAATAGGTCTGATCTCTCGTAAGTTGTAAAACCACTTACTAATATCCTAACCAGACTCGCAAGCAATGTTTGTGGAAGCTTGGAGAAGATCATGCTTAATGCTCTACAATCAAGGTTCCAAAATGCTCACCGATCAGAAGAAGAAGAAGAAGAAGAAGAAGAAATCATCTTGATTTGCAAAAGCTTGATTCTCCGTCACTCCATTGATCTCCAAGCATAATGTAATCAGCTTTGTAACTTCCATTGGTGGATTTCTAGCAGCAGCATTAACAGCAGCAGCTAGCGTACATTACCAGGCAGATAAGCGTCTCTAGTGACCTAGTCCTAATCTATCTTAAGTGGGACCGGCTGTCAAGCACGAGAGCTCGATCAGCGTCAAAGCTCGATCGCCATTAAATTAGCTCCTTCAAGACACGATTTGCTCAATGGCTACAACTTCATGGCACATGGATCATGATCAAGAGCGAAATCATCATGGCGATTAGAAAAGCTTCTTTTTTGTGCAAAACCTCTGTGCAGATAATTGGGTTTCTTTATCCACAGCTGCGCCCATCATGTTGAGTGCAAAAACCACGAGTTCTTGCTGTGATTAATTACTGACCAGAAAAACAGGAGTAGCGGCCACTAGAATCCAAATTATGCCCAGCCATGGCCCATGATCAGATTCAAGCTCCAATGTGATGATCCTGCTGATGATGATGATTGTGCCGGCCTACCACAAAACACAGTTTGTGTGGGATCAGGTTCATCGACCAGAAAATGATCAGAGTTCTGGAATCTTGACCTCTAAACTCTATAATCCCATCATAATATTCTTCATTGTTTGTATGATCTCTTGAGAGTTCTGATTTTCACTCCACTAAAGAGATCTGTCACTGATCAATTTTTTATCAAGAAATCATCATCTGAACCCTTAACTAATTTTTGAACTCAATCCTTCATCTCAATCCTCCTGAAATCAAATTTCCTTGGATTGAATCATAACGGCAGTAATCCTTCTTCATTACCAGCTGCACAATTGTAGTCTCCGTGAGTGCTTCATCTTCAACTAATCAGAATTTCTTGTGAATATTTCTTCATCTCAATTCTGTTCCAAGGTAAGTAAGCATTTTAGCAAATTTATTCATGATGCAGCAAACTCCAGATGCATCAGAAATTGTTGGTAGAACTAGATTAGAGAATACGTTTTATTGCAAATTAACAAATGGTTACAGCCTTGATCAGAGTGGGGACCATGATATCTCAAGCTTCTTGTCAATTGGAAATTATCCAGGATTAGACCAGAAAAATGTGAACAGTTCTGAGTTTTTACAGCAATTATTAGAATGGCACCGCCCTCAAATATTACTACTACTCCACCTACCAGATAAAGCTGCTTACCATAAACCTTTTTCTTCTTCCTCATGCCCTTGCTGTGACCCAGACATCATGACTGGGGGGGAAGTCACAATCCCAGTGCTTTGAAATGTGATGGGTCAACTATTCTTCACAAACACAACAGTACCAAGACTGCGATGGGTCAACAATTCTCAAGTACTCTTTTTCTAGAAGAAGCCTAACAACAATTCTAAAAACCTTACTCTTTTCTAGAAATTAACCTCACTTTGCACCCTAAAACAAATTTATGATGGTGGTTGCAACTCCTCAGTGCACTAATGTATGTGTTTTCTGGACTAATACAAAGCATGTGCACTTGAAAACGGTGGAGTTGATTAACTATCAGGGATTTGTTTACATGGTTCCGAGATCAGTGCCAAAACAAAGCACAAAAGATTCCCAAGCCTACACCATGGCCATAACATCTGAGGAAGAAATTTGGGTAAGGATTGATTGGCCACCACACACCCAGAGGACATGTTAGAGCCTTGAGCCTGTGGATGGTCGAGCTGCTGATGCCATTGAAAAATATGCCATAACCAAGAGGCCAGCTTTAACTAAGATGATATAATTCAACCCTGACATCAAAAGTATATTGCTGTGTTGTTGTACATTTCTTACAAATGTCAGTACAACATGAAGAATGTCACAAAAGCCCAAAAACCTAAACCACTCTGACAGCAGCAATCTGCCCATCACAGTTTGGGATCATTACTAAACATGGTGTGATTGAAGGAGCTTGGGCAATAAAACTTTACAGAAATCACAGTACAAGAACTGCTGCTAAATATGAATTCATCGTGGCCATGTACACAAGTACTGCACATTTAAACATGATTGAACAGTAAAGGAGGATATTGGTCCCACAATGTCAAATATGACATCTACAGCAGCTTGTCCTTCTGGATGTATTAGGGATGAATAATTGATGATGATGTACAGACACTCTATTGCCCGTCTGATTACCCCAACACCAAATATCTACAAACAAGCAGTTGAAGGAAGTCCCTACAAACATATTTTAACAAGCAAAAAAAGTCTACCTACCCTGTAATTATCCTACAAGAGCACACTCTGCATCTTATTTTCTACCAGGCCACTACTTTCATCAATGCTTTATGCCATTAAATCTGCCTGGGGCAACTCAATGACAGGCTTTGGTTGCTCACTCAACTTGTCCCATGCAATAACATGAGGGCAAGGCATTGCCGGGCACACGCCAATCTTGCAGCACACTGCCTTTGAGTCCAGCATTTGATCCAGGTTTTCCAGGATAAAGGGACCATACTGTTCCACTATTCCCTTGCACTGCATACCACAGAAAACAAAGAGTCCTCAATTAACCAACATCACATCATCAAATCTCTTGTATATGCCATTCCTGGTACCCATATAACAAGCCTATTTCCGAAGGGGTTGCTAGTAAAAGCTCCAGCCAAGATTAGAACACAAACCAAGCCTCAAAACCACCCCTACGGTCACCATGACTAAGTGAAATTGGAAGGCTCACAACAGCTTCTTCATAGCAGTTGTTGAATCACCTGCTGCTGTTCTTGCAAAGTCAGCAAGATCCAAATTGGTTTAAACCTATCACCATGTAGATAAAGGACACAAGCTGCCAAGAAGGCCTTCCTTGTGGTAGCAGTTGCTATGACAATGAATTGCACAAGGTTGCAAATGCTAGTACTACCTTCCTCATGTCAACACAAGCAACAACCATTGATGGGATTCGGTAGGGATTGATGAAAATCTGTGTCAGAATTTTGAATGCCCTTCTTACCTGATGATGTTTCATTTTGATCTTTCTTTAGGAGGGTCAGTAATACAGACAAAGCAGAACCACTAGCATCAACCAAATCTTCCAACAAGCCTCTTAATGCCTCCAAATTGAAATCCTTTCAAGTTTCAACATCAGATTGAGATGTTTTGGAAATTCCTTGCAAGTGATGCTCTAAAGATCTCTTTAACACCACTGAAGACCAAACATTCAAGTTCCCATGAATTCAATGGAGGACTCATGGGAGAACTTGGAGCAGGATATCCAAAATTCAGGTCATAAGAGGCCAGGCCTTCTTTTTCATGCCAGTGGACTGGGTGGATCCAGTCCAGAACTGCTAACTTAGAATTGAAAAAGGTGATACAGGAGCAAACATTTTCCCAATACTCCAGAACTTACAAGTGTCACATATTGAGGGCAAGAGAGAGGGAATTGCTGAACTAACCTCTTCAACATGGTTAGTGACTCTGTTGCACCCTTTGAGAAGGACCTCAAGCAGCTTTGCCTGCAACAATCCACACAACATTGCACAATACAAGAAGGAACTGTTTTACAACTAAATGTGAGACAGACACAGAGTGATCAATTGCCAAGAACATGGATGAAAGCTGCAAGCATGTTGTCTTTGACTTATGGAAATGTCAAGAACACAAACCTGTACTTTGGGGTCCTGAAGCTTGAGCTTGATTTCTAGGATAACAAACTGGCAGGTTGCACAGTCATTGCGTTTCCATGTCAGCTTGGGTGGTTTGCAGAGCTTGGTCATTTCACAGAACTCCTGGGGTGTGATGTCGTCCAGCTGTTGCATCATGCGTGGGGTGTATAGATCCACAAGGAGATCACACTGCTTCCAATTTCAAATCCACAGTCATCAAGAGTTTACATGCATGATCTAGTTCTACATCTGTAAGCTATCTTGAAAAGAAGAAAAAGGAAACACAACAGAACCAGAGTAGCAACACACCTGCTTGCTGAGGTCTTGAAGGCGAGAGCATGCAAGATGAAGAGCTATGATAATCTCTTCCCGGGTTTTATTCTTTTCCAAGTAGGTCAGTGCATCTGTGGCAAAATCCTGGCATACTGTACAAGCCTTCTTATTGCCCATGGCAGCTTCCACAGCAGTGGAAGTGCAAAGGCCTGTTTCAAAGCAAAGTTTGTCAGGTCCCAATTCTGCCTCTAGCTCCAAAAGCATTGCAGGCACATATGCCTCAGCCATATTCTCACACTGCAAAAACACCAGAGTCAAAAAAGACAAAACTCATGAGGCCCTAAACCTCTCTGCAAAGATGACACTCCAAAAAAACACATACAGAATAATCTACATCCTCTTCTCCCTTTCAAGACAGGGATAGTGAAAATGAGACATGTGTTATGACCTTGGTCTGCAGGCCTGGTTGAAGGGGCCTGCACATATGGTCCTCCACCAAGCTGATCACCTCCTGCACTGTGTCAGGGTTTGCTAGTACCAACTGTGCTTTCTGTGAAAGCTGCATGCATGTGTCGCACACATAGTTCTTCACATCCTTGGCTACAAAGCCTAATTCCTTCCCCGCAGATCTCCTCAAGGTGGAAACTATGCCTTGAAAAACACATCCCAAAAACGAAAAGACCTAGAAGTGAGTGATTTAACCCCATCATTGCAAATGAAGAATTCTCCCAACTATCAAACCCTGCTACAAAGATTATCCAAAATCCACTTCCCTGCTGCCAATTCTCCCACTCTCAAAGCTAAAGTTCTCACATCTCCAAACAGAACAAAATTCGACGGGCACACACACCAAAAAAAAAAAAAAAAAACACCTAAAAGCAACAAAACACAAACCCTAATTCCATCCACGACAATATCTAGCTAGAGAAACAACCCCAAGATAAAATCAAATCAAATCAATACAAACTACCAAAATTTGCCCCCTCCACAAACCCTAGCAACCTTGAGATGTCAATCAATCAAGACAAATGAATTGAATAAAGTTGATTGTTTGAGAGAGAGAGAGAGAGAGAGATTTCCAACTCATACATACCGGGTGGTTTCACCTTGAGGCCTTCCACGGAAACAAGCAAGAGCGTGGCCACAAAGAGAAACAGCAGCAAACTCCACACATGTTGACGATCATTCTTATGCAACGAAGAAGCAGCCATGGCTACAAATTTTTGTCCGTGAGGAAAACCGAGAGAAAGAGAGAGAGAGAGAGAGAACTTGGAATTTGTTTTCAGTTCCAAGGTGTGTTGCGTTTATTGGAATTGCATGTAGGCTTATTTGCTACGGCTCCTGCTGCTGCCGCCGCCGCTGAGCTCTCCAACAACGACGGTCGGGTCTCGGACGAAACACGAATGGACAAGTGCGCAGCACCGTCCTTTGGCACCTTTCTTTTTTGCTCTCTTCGACCCACGCCACCCAAGTGGGCCACTCAGTATTTTCTTTTCGTTGAAAATATTCCACTCAGGAAGAATCGAGCCAATTTCAGATCATAAGCGGTTCTAGGGGGGGTTTTCGGTGATGTGGCGTCACCCCATTCGTTTAGAGCGGGCGGGTTACAAGTCATAATCCATCCAGTACTGAGTTGGCCAGACGGGTACAGCCTGGCAACGGCGATAGTGACTACAAGCTCCAATCGGGTGGTTGGCATACTCGCCGGTTACAGGCACATGAAATCCCGCCTGTCCACTATATCGTTCTGTCCGGTGATGTCTTATGGGTCACCGGTTATGTTCCATTAACGTGGCTTGAGCTGGCCGGTTATAGGAAAAAGGTCTCGCCGGTTATGTTATGTTCGTCTTACAAATGAGTGCTATTTTTTTTGGTTAGTAACTACGGTCTTCTTGAACATAGATGAAATTATCTACTTTTCATCCATGAAGAGTTTCTTTATGTGTGTGTGTGAAGAGGGCTGGTTATGAGAAATAGCAGTCAGCTTGATTTGCCTTCCCCCTTGATTTTGTCCCGTACCCAGCTTGAGGCCACTGGCAGAATATTGTCTTCTTGACGGTCTAGCGAGCTCCATGACTATATCCTTTCTTTCTTTCTTTCTTTTAATTTAACGTCAATACTCGGACCAGAGAGATCCATTTGACGACAATTACAAAGTTGACTATCCAATAGCCAGTGTCTTCTCCCCGATCACCTAGTCAGTGTTTTTTTTTTTTTTTTTTTTTTTGTTGGGGGGGAAATTTTCACAACCTGGCGACAAACAAAAACAAGGCCTGGCGTATCCAACAAAGGGATTTTTGAAATTAAAAAAAAAAACTTCGCCATATCTTGCATGGTCATCCACTCATTGTTTTCTTTTCCTTCAAAATAGCCCCACTCATGAATCGAGCAAATTTCGGATATTTGGGTCCTCCTTCCTTACTCATGGAGGGGGCGGGGCCTGGTGGGGCTTCTTGTTTTCTTCACTCACAACACCCCTCCCCCCCCCTCTCTCCCAACCCCAAGAGGCCCCAAGAGGCGAGTTCTCCCTTTCCCTCCCCAGAATCAAATTTACACTAATGGGAGGGGCATGAATTATGGGGACACAGACTACGAGTGGGTCACTCATTGTTTTCTTTTCCTTGAAAATATTGGACTCCAAACTCCAAACTTGGATCCTTCCTATACGGACCCACACTCACTAAGGGGGGGCCGTATTTGTGTATGCAAGAATAGGTGACCAACATAGTTAAGAACATAAAATTCTTGGCAGCCAATGAAACTGTGCAGACAAGAGTATCAGCTTTTTTTTCCAATGGTCCTTGGCTGCAGAACAATGTACCCCCTTATTCAGTTTTTTTTTGTTTTTTTTCTTGCTACAGCTTTTTGTCTTTTATTCAGCATAAAGGGAAAATTTTGGACTTTTTTTTTCCTAGCATAAATTCGAATAATTCTACTTTTTTTTGGAAAAAAAAACCAATATCCCAAAATTGAGAAAAAAAACCTGGTACAATAGTTTTCATTTGGTCCCGCATTTTGTGGAAATTTCACTAGGTGTTACCTATTTTGAAGTATGAGTTCTTATTTCTGGGATTTTCATCGATCTTGTTTTTCATGAGAAAAATAATTTCACTTATCATCGGTGGTTTTCTTTTTTCAAATTTCCAATGTAGCCAAGGTGGCAATCATCCATACGCTAATTTAGCCAAATTTGCGATGTAGCCAAGGTGGCAATCATCCATACCCTGATTTAGCCAAATTTGCTATTAACAAAAATATGAAAGGTAGAATTTTAACATACTTGTATGTTTTTGACTATCTACTTGAACCACATATACAAATCTGGAGATTTTCAAAGATTTTCTGAGTTTTTTTTATTTTTGTGAAAAAAACATTGAATTTGCGACAATTTTTTTCAAATTTCGCAATATTGTGAAATTTCACACAAAAAAAAATGCTGGTCTTTGTACATTGATATTCATAATTTAAGGTTCACATTTGCCAATTTCATGTCCATATGAGAAGGTTTTGCATTGATCTTAAAGTTCCAGGTGTGTTAAGGTCATGGTATTAAGTTTTTGAATCCTATAGAAAAAGGGAAGGTAATTAAAGGTAAGATTGTGATACAGAGTTTTATGGCA